>Ga0208974_1000008_pt1 | contig 113574 bp, 118 predicted proteins | sample GreLakmeER15MSRF_FD_187699 | JGI IMG/M metagenome (GOLD analysis project Ga0208974, IMG submission 187699) | Freshwater lentic microbial communities from great Laurentian Lakes, MI, USA - Great Lakes metaG ER15MSRF (SPAdes) | ecosystem: Environmental > Aquatic > Freshwater > Lake | place... | reverse complement strand
TATATGTTGCAGGAATAGATGTAAAATATGCCCAAAATTCTACAGTAAAATCATTTGTTCCAAATGTATATGCAGTTGACCCAGTTGCTGTTAAACGACTCGAACCATTAAAGTAAACACTATTACCGATTGAAGGTATTGTACTAATTATTGATGCCACGTTTGAAGATGAGGATTGTGTTATTGCAAGAGGTGAGGTTGGAACAGAGAAATTGCCAGTATATACTGCTTGGCCTTTGACAAATCTAAGATTTGAAATATAACCAGTGAAGGGTTCAAGGCCGCCTTGAGATGCACCAATTCCCGTAGCTAATGCAGTCGCCGAAATATTTACAGAACCAGTATGAGTTGCTGTTTGTTCTGTTCCGTTAACAAATATTTTTGTTACACCGGAACTTCTTGCGACAGCTACATGAGTCCAAGTATTAATCGGAATACTAGTATTTCCAACCAATGATATAGGTACACTATCACCCGCTCTGAATATTAATACATTTGGACTACCTGCTCTTGTGGCAAAATAGAAATTTACACTAGTCGCCCACGTTTGATAACTAGCAGTAATGGGTGTATCACCGCTAAATGCAGTTTGATATATCCATCCTTCTATAGTAAAATCACCTGTTCCAAATTGTAGTGCAGCATTAGATGGCACACTCAAATAATCCCCGGTCCCATCAAATGAATTACTATAACTTAGAGAAGTATATATAGGAAAAGGAGGATCAGGAACCACCGGCCAATAACCTGCGTTTTTGTATTGTAAATGTTCGCTAATACTATATAATTTTCCCGACGCAGGCGCGCCAGCATTCGGTATTAATATATTACTTAAACTATCATCTGCAGTTATAAATCCAGATGTATATCGTTTCACAATTAACTAATTTCTTCGTAGCTTATAGTTAAAATAATGGAACTAGCTGTGCCCGATTGTCCGCCTAAACTTCTATTTTCTTCAACGTAATATTGAGTGCCTTTGTCAATTAGTGTTAAAGTAGATGTTGCAGGTATTACTACATTTGCTGCAATATAATATGCAGTCCCACCTAATGCCGCTTGACTAAAGAATTTCACTGAAGCATTAGCAGCGTTAGCAGATTGATTTGCTAAATTAATTGTATTAATTTTAAAAGTTTTACCTGAACTTGCTGCATTTGTCAAAATAGAAGTATCGGTTGTACCTAGCAAAACACCATCCGTCTTTCCTAATATTAAATTTGCTGTTAATAGATTTGGTGATGCCATTTAAATTTATCCTCCGAATATTAAAGAAAGTCCAAATGCTGCCGCTCTTGCTGCTGTAAGACTTGTGTATAGTGTTGTGATTGCGCCAGTATTAGATGTAAGAGTCAAGGTTGTATCTGTAGCCCCAATTGTAACATTGCCCAATACTAAACCATTTGATTTTAAATATAACTGATTCCAACGCTTTGTGCTTGAACCTAAATTCTTTATCAAATCTAATGTCGGAACTAAATTACCTGTTACCTGATCAAATCCTGAAATTGCTGCAGCAACATTTGGCCCAGCTATACCCAATTCTCTTACTTGTACTATTACATTTGCAGCTGGTGCTGTTGTGAATGTTAGAACATCATTTGTAATAGTATAGTCTGACACTGGCATTTGTGCAACACCATTTTCAAATACTAAAACAGTATCATTTGTAAATCCGTTTGTTAATGTAAATGCGTTTGCTGCACCATTACCAGTAAATGTTCTGGTATTATATGAAGAACCTACGCGACCTCCAATCATTCTAATATCAACATTAGAACCTACAGCAGGATAATCCGATAATGTAATAGTGTTACCGTTTAATGTATAAACATCTGATTGTTGTAAAACACCATCAATTAATACTGTAACATAATCTTTACTTGTGGGAAACATGGAAAGATTAAATACTGCACTTGATCCTGTAGCAACAAAAGAATCTACCTTTGATACTAATGTTGGAGTAGAATTTAATGTTTCTGTACCAAAGAATTTAACTTCTATGTTGGCACCTATTGGCGGTGCGCCGGGGAATGTTAATGTAGAACCACTTACAGAATAATCTGTAGTTGGAATTTGTAACATACCTTCAATTGATACTAATATTCTCTTAGGATCTGATACGGAAGTTCCAATATTATATGATAGATTGCCTGTAGAAATAACAGTTACACTATCACTTAGAATTGTAACTACTGAAGATGATGCTATTATACCATTTGCTGTATCATATATAATACCCAATCCTGCGGATAAAGCTGCCCGCGATCTTGCATTAGTAAAATATAAATTACCAGATGTTTCTATTACATTTGCAGTATATAATCTATTCCAGATATTTGCAGTAATACTATCTGCAAGAATAATATTGGATGTAGTGTTACCTGCAATAACATTACCTGTAAGAACAGAATCAGAAACATTAATATTTCTAATTATTAAACCATTAGCAATTAAATTCGCATCTGTTGTAATATTTCCTGTAGCATAAACACTAACGGCAATAATAACATTAGATATTGTAGCATTTGCGGTAACATTACCTGCAAGAACAGAATCAGCAACATTAATATTTCTAATAATTAAACCGTTTGCAATTAAATTTGCATCAGTTGTAATATTTCCGGTAGCATTAATTGTAACTGCAACAATAGCATTAGATATTGTAGCATTTGCGGTAATATTTCCTGCAAGAACATTATCAGAAACATTAATATTTCTAATAATTAAACCATTAGCAATTAAATTCGCATCTGTTGTAATATTTCCTGTAGCTCTTATATCGCCTACAAGATTTGCCAATAATGTAATTACATTTGCGTAAACTCTAGCATTTGTATAATATAGATTATTTAATTCTATAATATTAGAAGTTGTTAAATCTACTACATTTGCTTTGGCATTTAATAAACCAATTACATTAGAATAAACTCTATCATTCGAATAATATAAATTACTACCTTCATTTAAATCTGTTGTGGAATTAACAGATTTAGAAATAACAATACTTCCAACCATTCCGCCATGAACAGAACATTGGTACACATAAGTACTACCCGCTAAACTATATGGTATCTTCCAAAATAATTTACCAGATACTTTTCCTTGTGCAGATGATCCCGTTGAGATAGTTCCATCGGTATCAATATGAGTTAAACCGGTATCATAATTAGAACCACCGGCTGATACACGGATCATGAATGGGTGGCCTGGAGCATTAAGACTAAACGATATAGTTTCGCCGGCTCTTACATCTATAGCAGGATTATTTCCAGTATATTGATCTATACTATAATACATTCCTGGAGTAGTAACTAATAGTTCTGTTATTGCAGGAATAACAGTTAATATTGCTCTAGCATTCGTAAAATATTGATTGGTAACTTCTGCAACATTTGCAGTTGTTAATAATGGTGCAATGTTAGAATATACTCTAGTATTGGTAAAGTATAAATTTGTTACTTCTGCAATATTTGCAGTTGTCAATAAAGGTGCAATGTTAGCGTATACTCTATCATTAGTAAAGTATAAATTTGTTACTTCTGCAATATTTGCAGTAGTTAACCAAGGTTGAATATAAGCATTTACTCTTAGATTTGAGTAGTATAAATTACCACTTGATGCTATTTCATTAACATTAGCAGTTGTTAATAATGGAGTAACCGCAGATAAAACTCTTATATTAGTATAATATAAATTATACGCGCCATATTCAAATACATTCGAAGTTGTTAGTATACCACTAGCAGAAACCGCAGATACTACTCTAGCATTAGTAAAATATAAATTTGCACCTTCAACTAAATTGGAAGTCGTAAAGTTACTTATAGATGATACGTAACCGGTAACATTGCCAATTAGATTACCTTCAATTGTTTTTGCTGCAATAACTGCTAATCTAAATGTTGTGTTAGCAGTATCTAAATCATTTAGACCAGGTTCACTTGTTAAATTATCAAAGAATTTAAATTTCTGATCTGTATGATCTCTAAATAGACCAGCATGTCTTTCGATTGCACCATCATTATAGTGACCAATAAATCCAAGATCATATATATCCCCAGGATTACCAAATCCCAATTGAATCATTGGGTCATTTACAACTAAATTATTTGCATAAAAACTTACATTATTTCCACTTACATATAAATTACCAAGAACAATTAAATTGCCAATAGTTGCACTATTTGTTGCGGTAATATTATTACCAGATAATGTACCCGTATAATAAGGTAATAAGGAAATTACATTAGAATATGCTCTTAAGTTTGTATAGTAAAGATTGCTAGGTAATTCTGCTACGTTTGCAGTTGTTAAAGAAGTATTACTCGCAAGTCCACCTGTACCACTATTACCTGCAATAAATTTACTACCGTCCCAAATCAATATTTGATTTGTGTTAATACCTGTAATGTCCACATCTGCTAGAACATTAACACTCATCTGTGATACATTTGCAAATACTCTTGCATTTGTATAGAATATACTTTGACCATCTTCAAGAACGTTTGCTGTATAAAGTCCTATCCAGGTATTTGCTATAATAGTATTAGTTGCAATTGTATTTGCACCACTTATAGTACCGCCAGTTTGTTCAGGTCCAATGTTTAAAATATTTGCAGTTATTCTATTGGTTATTGAAAGATTACCTAGCTGCAAATTACCAGTATATTGAGGTAATAAGGCAATTACATTTGCATATACTCTTGCATTTGTAAAGTATAGATTTCCACTAGCTGCATTTTCAGACACATTAGCAGTTGTTAAGCCATCAATGGTTGCTGTTACATTTGCAGATATAATACCAGTAGTACTATCATAAACTATACCATTACCTGCAGATATTGCTAATCTTGATCTTGCATTGGTATAATATAAATTAGATATTGCTTCAGACACATTAGCAGTCGTTAAACCATTAATAGTTGCTGTTACATTTGCAGTTATATTAGTTAAGTTTGCTGATATGATACCTGTGGTATTGTCATAGATAATGCCTGTACCTGCAGATATTGCTAATCTTGATCTTGCATTGGTATAATATAAGTTGGATGCAGCTTCTGCAACATTTGCAGTTGTCAATTCTGCAACTGTTGTACTTAACCCCGACAATATACTCGTAGTATTTGCTATTATGATACCATTTGCAGTATCATATATTATACCTGTACCTGCGGATATTGCTAATCTTGATCTAGCATTAGTAAAGTATAAATTTGATGTTGCTTCAGCTAAATTTGCAGTAGTAAAATTAGAAATACTAACTACAATATTAGATATATTTGCTACATTAGCAAAAGTAGCAACATTAGCAAGTCCCGCTACATTAGCAAAAGTAGCAACATTAGCAAGTCCCGCTACATTAGCAAAAGTAGCAACATTAGCAAGTCCCGCTACATTAGCAACAGCTGCAGTATTTGAAAATATTGCGTTATTAGCTTGTAGCCCAGTAATCTGTCCTTGAATAATAGTTAAAACAGTATTTGCGACATTTGATAATTCCGTTCCAGATACAGTAATTACATTCGCTATCCAATTATTACCATCCCAAATTAAACCATACCCTTGTTGTTTTTCTGTAGTATTTACATCTGCTAATACATTAATGCTCATTAAAGAAACGTTACTCAATACTCTTGCATTGGAGTAATAAAGATTTGATGTTTCTACTACATTACCTGTATCTAGAGTTGTCCAATATCTGCTTCCTGTCGTATTAGAAGTAAATACCTGACCTGCAGATGTAGGTAACCCTAAATCGGGTTCTGCTTCTTTTAATGATAAGAATTGGTAACGATCAGCGCTTACATTAGCGCTGGCTACCTTTTCTACTCTTCCGGATGTTAGTTTAGTCATTTGCTGATTCTAACACGCTCATTACTAATTGAACCGAATTGTTCGCACTTGCTGAGGAAAAAACTTTTTGCCCTGTTTCCAAAACCAATTTACCTGAACCTCCACCTATTACACTTCCAGAATCACCAGGTGGAATTTTAAAATTTTTCGCAAGAGCAGTTTTTACATTTGCAGTTGAGCCATGGAAAAAAGAAAAAGTAACAATATTTGATGTCAAATTTGTTGCTTGAATAGATAAAAATATTGATGTTTTTGTGCTAGGTGCAGTATATAAGATTTGATCAGCGGTTGTAAGATCAGCTGTTACCGTTTTGAATACATTTAATGCGGTTGCCATATTTTTATTTATCCCTCTATTGCTAACAAGTAAGGTGTCATTACTGCAAATAAACTCTTGTTAAATGTTCTACCAGTAATTGTCCCGTCTACTCTATTTATAAGTATGCCTTTGCCGATTCTAAAATCACCTTGCTGGTCTGTACTTGTAAAATAAACTGCGCCGCCCCTAGATTCTTGTACTTCATTACCTTGTATAGGAATTCCACCTGCATATGGAAGCGCTGTTGCTAATTCTGTACCAGAACCAATATATTCAAATGTGTGTGTACTTGTTTGTATATAACTAGGAGTATGGAATGATACGGAACTATTAGCAACTATGGTATCTGTTACATCCTCTAATAATGTAACTGTGCAAGTATTTGCCACTAATGGACTACTATTTGATACTGTATAGAATGATACTGCGCCATTACTAATATTTGCCCATTCTTTATTTACATATACAAGAACTTCTGCTTTAATAAAATCTTTGTTTGCGAGTATTATTTTTGTAGCATTAATAACATTTGAATCTGTACTAGGTGTATATTGTATAGGTCTCTTTGCAGGAGCAACCGATGGCCCTGAAGTAATAATATTAGAAATTAAAGATATATTTCTAAGTATTGCATTTGCTTCAGCAAGAGTTGCCGCAGAAGCAGCTGTTGTATTTTGAGATACTACAGCTTGATATGTATTTGCAATAAGTGTATTTTGTATAACTTCATCTATAATAGAACCAATAAAATTATATGCTGCACTTGTTTGTACTACTTGATTGCTAATTTGTGTGGTATTAGCTGCATATTGATAGTAATATGTTCCGGCCATTATTGCTTGACGATTACCGCCATGTAACAAATCAAACCGAACACTGTCTAATAAGAATCCCACATCGCGAGAACAAGTAGCCTCCGCATTTGCAGCATCTATAAAATTACCAGGGGTGCTAAAGAATGTGGGATATACATTATTTACATATGCAATAACTTCGGCCTTAATAAATGTATTATTTAAATACAATAAATTAGATGCATTGGAAATATTGACACTTGTATTAGCAGGATACCCATTAGGAATAATTCTGGCAGTTATCCCTGTTGTTCCTCCAGTAATAATATTTGCAATTAATGCAAATTCTGTATTAATTATATTCGCCTCAAACGCGGTTGCAGGGGTTCCTGATACTTGGGTAATATTTGCCTGATATGTTGAAGTAATAGAATTGTTTAAAATAACATTTGTTGCTAAATTCTTAGCATACATAAACGCATCAATTGTTTCCGTAGCTTGATTTGGTATTGCGGATGTTGCTTGTAACCAATATTGTAACCCGGCAAATGCAGATTGTGTATTACTTCCATATGCTAAATCTATTGCGAGAGAATCTACAATTAACCCAGTATCTCTTGAGCATGTTGCTTGATTAAAGTTTGCAAATAAAATTGCATCTTTGTAATTTGGTCTAGAAGTTAATCCTGTTATTATAAATTCTTGCCCCGTCGTATCGCCCACAACTGTTCCGTATCTTAAAGGATCACTTACACCGTCAGCAACTAAACCATATGTTCCAAAAGCAGAATTTGAATTTGTTATAGAACAAAATCCACCCGCTTCGCAAAATATAGAAATACGACAACAAATAGTAAATACTGAAACTAATTGAGTATAGCCTCTATTTAACATATGAATACCTATACCGCCAGCATTTGTCTGTGTATAGGAATCACATACCATTGATCTTAAACCCGTAACGTATGCGCCATTAACTCGCATACCCGTACCAGTAGTTGTAATTGAGGAACAATTTTGAATATATGGACTAGTTACAATTGTTCCCGCGGACCCGTTGGGATTAAATGAAAATACTGCTGCCGGGTCAATATGATCTCTAAAAGTAATACCAGTAACATACGAAGCATTTTCTACATAGAACATATTCACATTAGCATTCTTGGGCCTAATTGTAGTTGTTCTTAAATTATCACCCACCATACCTACTCGTGTTTTGATGGTGACCGGATGGTTATGTAGTGTATAGTCCCCGCTCTTAACAAATACTGTTGTCCATTCGGTTGCCTGTGCTAACGCTACGTGGATATTTGCTAAAGCATTAGATAGGGTTAAACCATTGTTAATATCGTTACCATTTTTAGAAACGTATATTACATTGCCCGGGGGAGATTCTGCGGCTGCTCTTAATAATGCAATACTTTGATTTAATACTGATTGAGTTATAATCTTATCATTACTAATGAATCCTGCAGTTCCAGAAACATTAAGATTGCCAATAATGTTTCCGGTAATAATAAGGTTGCCTACTGTAGCATTACCTGCTATCCAGAAATTCGCAGAAGCCAGATTAGCTATTAGATTTCCGGCGGTAATATTTCCACCCACAGTGATGAATGTATCGACTGTAGCATTACCATAAATTCTTGTACCGCTTAGTAATTTTGCCATTTCTTATCTTTTTATTATAATTAATTATATTTATGTGGGGGAATTATACTCATCAAAATACCCTGCTACCGCATATACTCCATTAGAATATTCTTTTCTCGCAATCCCGTTACTTATAGGATTTAAATTCACCTCATCAAATTCCGAAGAATATAAAGTGTTTGCTGTTTGTTTTATAGTAGTTTCGGTTACTTCATCTAAACCGTTAGTATATAAAATTCCCTCTTCGGTCAATCTTGTAGCAACTGCCATTATACAAACACCGTATCTAAACTGCCAGTTGCTTGATTGTAGTATTGATATACTTTTACGGTTCCATAATTATTAGAATAATTTATAGTGCCGCTACTTGTTATTTTAACATTTCCTATAGATACATTACCAGCAAGTGTGGATGTAACATTACCGAATACGCGAGAATTAGTAAAATATAAATTTGCACCTTCAACTAAATTAGAAGTTGTAAAATTACTTAAAGTAGATATTGTGCCTGTTACGTTACCAGTTAAATTACCTTCAAAATAACTTGCAACTAGAGGAGCTAATCTAAATGACGTGTTTGCTGTTTCAATAATATTAAGAGAAGGTTCGCCTGTAAGATTTGCAAATAATTTAAATTTACCGCTATCCGATGCATCTCTAAATATACCAGCATGCCTTTCTGCTCCATCATTATAATGAGCAATAAATCCAAGATCAAACGAATCGCTAGGATTACCATAACCTAATTGTATTAATGGGTCATTTAATACTAATGAATTTGAATTTATAAAAGATGCGTTGCCCTGCACATAAATGTTGCCGGTAACTGTTAATGTATTGAATGTTACATTTGCAATTGAGGATACATTTTGTCCAATTGATATTACACCGGTACTTGTATCATATGATACACCTGTGCCCGATGACAGCGTAGATCTTACTCTTGCATTAGTATAATATAGATTTGTAGGAGATTCGATTACATTGGCGGTATATATTTCATTCCAAATATTGGAAGTAATATCATTAACTCTAAGTGTGGATATATTTGCATTAGTAATAGTTGCAATATTACCGGAGATATTTCCAGTAACGATTGATACTGTTCTTAGATTGGTATAATAACCAATATTAGCAGTAATAATATTTGCGGTAATATTGCTAGTAATAATATTACTTACTACTGCAATATTTCCTACAATATTACCAAAGTAAATATTACCAAAAGTACCAACCTGACTAGTTATATTACCATTTACATTTGAATCTAATTTACTATTGGCATCTATATAAACATTGCCGATAATGTTAGTATTGCTGTCACCTAATATAGAAATTCTTGCAATAGAATTATTTGTGTTTTCATTGTCATTGTATATAATAACATCGCTTCTAACATTTCCCGAATCAACTCTAGTTTGTTGGACACGGATACCGCTAAATTTATTGTAACTTACATTGCCGGTTCTATTAACACCAAAGTATAAATTGCCAGTAGTATTTGAAACATACTGTAAAACATTACCACCTATATAACCAACACTTTCAGTATTAGATTGTGGCGTTGTTCTATCAACGGTCACCTTATATATACTTACAACATTGGAAATAATTATTCCCGAAATGTCATTATCATTTGTTGCATTAGTAAAAATTACAGAATTTGAAACTTCACCAATGCCCACATTTCCCACATACAAGGTGGACGAGCCAATATATAACGACTTCCATTTATTTGTGAATGCACCTAGACTATGTATACCCGAAGATGAAGGTAACACATTACCAAATATAGTAATATCCTTATTAAATCTCCAAGTATCACCTGCTTCGGAATATGAAATATTTGCATTGGCACCTGGCAAATAAATTCCTGCATCTTGGGCTTGGGTTGGATTCGTTGCCCCAGATGCAAGTGTTAATGTTCTACTCTTTGTAAAAAGATTTGATACTGATAAATTTGCATAAGAATAAGTGGGATATCCTATTAAATTTAAATTACCGACAACAGTTAAATCGCCAGTACCCACATTGGCAGCAATTAGAGCATTAATTACTCTTACATTTGTAAAGTATTGATTAGTAACTTCTGCAACATTTGCAGTAGTTAATAACGGGGCAATATTTGAATATACTCTAGCATTTGTAAAGTATAAATTAGATGCGTTTTCTGTTACATTGGCAGTTGTTAACCAAGGTTGAATATACGCATTAACTCTTACATTGGTATAGTATAAATTGGATGCGGATTCAATTACATTTGCAGTATATAAACCTATCCAACTATTAGATGTAATGCTGCTCAATCCGGATATTGAACCGCCGGCGCCACCACCGGTAACAATATTACCAACATTTAATGTATTAGCATTAATTAAATTTGCGTTTAATATCTGTACATTTGAATAATCTCCACTCAAATTACCGGAACTAGAACCGCTAACATTAGCATTTGCAGTAACAGTTGTAGGTTCCCATTTAGTGCCTGTCCAAGCAAGTACTTTACCTACGGATAAATTGTTTGTAGAAAATACATCACTTAAAGTGTTTATACTTAAAGTTTGTACATTTGCAAGTACCCTTGCATTAGTATAATATAGATTAGAAGAGGATTCAATTACATTTGCAGTATAAAGATTATACCAAATATTAGATGAAATACTATTTAATCCAGATATAGAACCACCTGCACCACCTGCAGTAATAATATTAGTTACATTTAATGTATTGGTAGTTATTATATTTGCAAGTATTATATTTGCAAATATTAAATTTGCTCTAAAAGTGCCCACATTTGCAAATCCGCCAGTTAAATTTATATTAGCATTAGCAATTAAATTGGCAATGGTGTTCGATAAATCTAAATTTGCTAATATGTGTGCAGTAACTCTTGCATTAGTGTAATATAGATTAATGCCTTCAGTTAAATTTGAAGTTGTAAAATTACCTAGTGTTGCTACAGTATTTGCAACATCTGCATTGTCGGCAAACCCTACAGCAATATCGCCTGCTATCCATTTGTTTATATTTGTATTATAAACTAAAACTTTATTATTTGCAGGAGCAGCATATGAAAAATCTACATCAAATAACGCATCAATATTTGTTGTTGCTATTCTTGCATCAACTCTTGCATTAGTAAAATATTGGTTTGATACCCCTTCTGGGACAACATCTGTAGTGTTGCCTGTTAGAATATTTGCAATAAAATTAAGGTTTGCAGAAATAGAACCAGAAATTGTATCGTAGATAATTGTATCATTTAATGGAGTAATTGCAGATCTTGCTCTCGCATTAGTGTAATATAGGTTTACATTACCTTCTGTAAGTAGATCAGTATTCGCAATTAATACGTTACCAGGCACCCATCTATTGACGGTTGCGTTCCAAATTAATGCTTGATTTGAGGTTGGCTTGCTGGTCGATGTATCTACATCGAATAAAATATCAATATTTGCAAGCGTAATATTGGCATATACTCTAGCATTTGTAAAGTATAAGTTACTTCCTTCCGCAACATTGGAAGTTGTTAAGGTTGAAAGTGTAATTGCGTTGGCACCGCCCGTGCCTTGCGATATATCCCGTGCTCTTGTGGCCATTCTTATCCTATATCTATCTATTATTTATATTAATCTAAATTTAAATTTAGGACAAAAACAAATGCCACGATGGCATAACAAATATTATTTTTCCATAAACGGGTAATATTTAATAGCAAAATCGAAATTTTCTCGGTTTGGATGAGGTTCATACCAACCTTGCCCAGTATATACGTTTAATACATTTTGAAAATATTCTTCATACATTGGTGCTACCCGTTCTAAGGAAAAATTTTCACCAAATAATCTACAATTTTTGGGTTTTATTGTATCTATATTTTTTGCTGCCCATAAAAATTGATCAAATGTTCTGCATCTATAACCGGTTAATCCATTAACATTATTCTCAGTAAAAGAACCCCAATCGGTAGTAATTGTGGGCGTGCCAGATAATAATAATTCTATTTGTACTCCGCCAAATGGTTCAATATACATTGATGGGGCAAATGCTGCCTTTGCTTTCGACATTAACTTTTTTCTAGTTTCCATATCCGCATACCCCACGAATTCAACATTGGATGGAAATTGAAGATTATCTGGATTTTGCCCTGCTACTATTAATTTTTTACCTAACTTTTCTGTTACCTGTGCTGCAATATGTACGCCCTTGCCCTCAAATACTCTACCTAAAAATAAGAAATAATCATCCTTTTGATCCGAATATTCAAAATCATTAAGGTCAAAATAATTTGGTATAACTACATCATACCAATCTTGTTGACAATGCCCAACTCCCTGCATACCATAGTATGCATGCATAATTGCATACGATTCCCAAATTTTCCATTTAGCCCAATGTCCGCCAGCATAACCAATACCTGGTTCTACCACAATCATATCATGTTCATGCGCATCACAAATATCTCGTACACCACTTCCCCAAAAAGGAAGTATAAAGTCATTCTTTTGTTTACGTTTGCCTACCTCTCGTATAGCATTTTTATAAAATGTTTGATATGCATGATCTTGTTGATTAAATTTAAAAAAATTCTTTTTCCAATCATGATCACCATATGCTATATTAAAATCTTCATTTGTTAAAACTGTTACGTGTTCAGAACAAATAAGATCAGAATCCTCATGACCATAGTGTATAACATGATGTCCTCTTTCTGTCATCATCTTACCAAATTTATACACCTTTTGAGTATAAGCACACGCATTAAAATCTCTAGAAGTTACCGTATGAGGCAACCCCAAAATATGAAATCTCATAATATCACCATACTAAAAATTATATTTATGCAATCTTAGTTAGCATAATCATTCTGTCTGTTATAGAAAGTTTTGCGGGCAATGTTGTAATACCATTAGTACCTAGAATATACGGAGTATTTAACGATATTGAGGGGGTGCCGGCACTTATGGTAATAGTGCCAGTTTTTGATGCCCGTATATAATTTCTCCAAGTTTGAGTACCTCCCTTTACTACTATCAATGCCTGAACTAATAAATCTGGAGATGCAAAATTACCGGAAACAGTAAGACTACCTCCTTGTACTATTGTAGCATACATTGCACTATCGCCGGTATCTTCGTACGTTATACCAAATTCAACAGTTACTCTATATGTGCCTGTTGCTATCTGCAATGATTTAGAATATCTAGCTTGGCCTGCAACTTGAGAAAAAGATTGAGGTAAATTTGGATCATTCACAATAAATGTTAAACCACCTACTCCACCCTGCGGACCAGTTGCTCCTCTCGGACTCGTTGGCCCCGTTGGTCCGGTTGGCCCTGTTGGCCCTGTTGGCCCGGTTGGTCCTGTAGGACCAGCAGTCGTACTTATAGGACCGGTTGCCCCTGACGGACCCACTATAGTTGAAATTGGACCCGTTGCTCCTCGTGGACCTGCGGGACCTGTTAGACCGCCAGGGCCTGTTGCGCCAGTTGGACCAGCTAACGTTGACATTGGCCCCGTAGCCCCGGAGGGACCGGTTGGGCCTGTTGCGCCTGTAGGTCCGGTTGGCCCCGTAGCCCCGGAGGGACCGGTTGGCCCTGTTGGGCCTGTTGCGCCTGTTGGCCCTGTTGCGCCTGTAGGTCCTGTGGGACCGGTTGCCCCAGGTAGACTAGTTATTCCGTTAGGTCCAGTTGCACCGCTTGGACCTCGAAACCCTGATGCACCAAATCCGGTTGGACCGGTTGCTCCGGTTGCTCCGGTTGAACCGGTTGACCCGGTTGGTCCAAGTACAGTAGATACTGGACCCGTTGCGCCTGAGGGACCTGTTACATTGCCCGCGGGCCCTGTTGGTCCGGTTGGCCCTGTTGGCCCTGTCGGACCTGCCGTGGTTGAACTTGGCCCCGTAGCCCCGGAGGGACCGGTTGGTCCAGAAGGACCGGTTGGACCGGTAGGACCAGTTGCACCGCTGGGACCTGTTGGACCTACCGGGCCAGTTGCACCCACTAGTCCTGGTGCAGTTGAAACCGGACCAGTTGCACCGCTGGGACCTGTCGGACCGGTTGCTCCATCCGTACCAGAAGGACCCAAAGGTCCCGTTGCTCCGGTTGATCCAGTTGCACCGGTTGGGCCGGTTGCGCCGGCGGGACCAGATGCCCCTGTTGCCCCCGTTGATCCAGTTGCGCCTCGAATACCTGTAGCACCTTGCGGGCCTATTGCCCCTGTGGTCGCGCCGGCGGGCCCGGTTGGTCCAACTATACCTCGAGGTCCTTGAGCACCAGGGCCGCCATCATTAATAGGAATAATTGTAACTATATCTCCTGCAACTGCCGGAATAGCTAAAGTTATTACATTAGGTGTAACAATATAATCGCCAACAACAGTATTTGATCCTGGTGATATTAAAACACCATTTATCCATACTAATATTGTATCTGCCGTTGTACTAAATGACAAATATGTATTTGCAATTGTTAGAGTAGTATTACTAAAAACGTTAGTTGTAGCATTTAAAATATAATCATAACGATTAAATTGTGTTATATTTGCAGAAGAGCTTTGTGACCAATATCGAACACCATTCAAATCACTTCTTAAATAATATCTGTCCCCTCCAGGTAAACCTAAATTTGGTTCGGTGTCTTGAAGTGTGATAAAAGTGTATCTATCTAAGGAAACATTCCCCGGATTATGTATTAATACTTTACCACTTAAACTATATAAAGACATTTAGTACCTTTTACCTTTATTTATAATATTTAATAACCATAATATCTTATATCTTTATATGGAAAAGGATTACTAGCTGAAAATACAGTTCCAAAAATTCTTGTCCAATTAACTCCGTTATCAACGGAATAAAAGATATATGAGGTTGGCAGTCCAGGATAAGCTGCAGAAGCGTATTTATCAATCACCCATAGCGGGTAAAGGGTAGATCCAGTTATTGAATTATTAACAGGTGTTATACCTGTACCAGTTGCTGTTTTAGGAGTTGTAAAATCAAATGATTTAGAAAACGCTCCCAACAGTGTTCCGTTAAACAGACTACTTCCGGTAACTCTTTGAACATCTTTATTTGAATTAAATAATTGCTTAGCTTCAATTGTATCTACTCTACCGGATGCTGTACCTGGATCCAATGTAGTAAAGGTTCCGCCAGGTTGATCCCAATCCCCCATTTTTATTTCAATAACAGAAACAGCGGCACCGCCGACGGAATCCCAATTTGCAAAATTAAAAAATGTTGCTTCCCATATACGTTGAGGTATAACGGTTGATGCTGTTGTGTAGGCTTGCTGACCATAATGAAAGTTAGCAGATTCAAATCGCACAGTATAATAACTATAACCATCTGTAATGTATGCAGCTTTTGGTACACCTGTATTATTTATTTGGCCATATGTTGGATAGGTATGTACAAAAAATTTGTTCATTGGAGGATCATTTTTCCATATTCTCTTTTCGTTAAGGGCACCAGCCACATCTGGCCAAGACTCTCGATTGGCGTAGTATCCCGACGGCGGTGTTTCACCAAAGGTGAACATGCTTGCGGTTGAAAGATATATGTTATTCTGATATGGTGTGCCTAACATATAAAAACTAAAAGGAAAATTTTCCAACGCAAAATAAGTATGACCAACAGCAATATTATTAGCTGCTAGTGACTCGGACAGTACAGGAGGTTGATTATAAGATGAAGTTAATGCCACCCAATCCTGTTTTATGGGGGATCTCTGATTCCAAGTGGGAGGCCAATCTTTAGGCAAATGCCAACTTAATCCAGCCAGCATTTCTACATTTGCTTTTGCTGCAACATTAGCAGCGGGCGCGGGAAATTCTAACGAGTTCAAAGAATCAGAAATACTCGAGTCATATTTACCTAAAATAGCTCCTCGGTTTCCTCTTTCAAATTGTACAAATTTGCTATTTTTTATTGCCGATCCTCCTGTTCCGCCTGGCAACCCATCTATTCTTAAATCTGCGCCCGAATCACTTCCTTGACCGCCAGGGCGACCCAAAGCACCGCCCGCACCACCAGCATTACCCCAAGCGTCGGGCCCGAAGGGGGGCCATGAGTATGCGTTATTACAGTCTCCTCCAGCTTGCCCTCCCAACAAATAACTTCCTGGTGTAGCAGTTATGTTACAATGGCAATGGTCTCCGCAACTGCCTGCAGCTCCGGCTGTAATACCGGCTCCACCTCCACCTCCACCTCCACCTGAGCCGGCAGGCGAAAAAAAATAAAAAGCTTGACCTGCGCCACCTCCACCGCCTCCGCCGCCACCACCAGCAATTATTCCTTGATCTCTGGTATTTGCGAACCCTGCGATTTTATTGCCATTTTGATAATTTTCTAACCAAAGAGGAAATGTTTTTGCTCCTGAGGTGCCCGATCCAAATCCGGTGGAGGGTAATTTAATTGCGTCGCCTCCGTTTTGGCCGCGCAGCGCCGCTTGGAAATCGCCTAAAGAAACGCCATCGCCGCCTCTTCCACCTGCCCCCACAATTCTACCAAAATTAATAATTTTCAAACCTGCCGGAAAAAATGTAGGATTATTACTTAAATCTAGTGCTGGAGTTGTTGCTGATGATGCAGATATAGCTTGGCCAGGTAATATTACAATAATAGGTATACTTGTTTGATTCCATCCTTTAGACAATAGCCAATCTCTTACAGCAGTAGATGTCCAATCTATTTTTTGTCCATCTAAAGCAAACAACTGTGTTCGAGGATAGGGTAAATTATCTAATCTTTGAATAAGTATAGTACTTCTGCTATATTCACCATAAGTAGAAGATTGCGGCGTACCGTCTTTAGTTGCAGGATCTGTAGATAAAGATATAATATTAGTGTTTGAGGAAAGAGGGCAATGAACTACAACTGTTTTAGATATCTGGTGAGCCATTTTTCTTGCACCGCCAGAAACAGATTTAACATTTTCTTTTAATGTAAAACTATTTGTAATTTCCGGCGTATAGTATTGAAATTCAAATGGTCCATCGTCTTGAGAGCCCATGAAATTCATGAATTTTTCATTCATCGATCCATTAACTTTTGGATACCATCTTTTTTCTACACCATATCCCCCATTATCTTCCGTTTCAAACCCCATTGTTACTGTTATTTGGTAATTGCCTATAGGCAAATCATCCATTACTGGAATATTAAAATTACTGTTTAATGTTGGACTATGAGCTACCCATATGTTATCCAATATATGATAGGCTGTGGGAAATTTATTATCCAATCCTATAGTTTTGTCTTGTCCATATCCTAAAATATTTCCTTCAGGTCCATCTGGGCCTGTTTCTGAGAGACCAATCAGACCAACTATTCCAACCTTACCCGCGGGCCCTGTTGGCCCTGTTTGTCCTGTAGAACTTATTAAACCAACTGGTCCTGTTAGACCTGCTGGGCCAACTGCTAGGTTTTGCAAGCCCTCCGGCCCTGTTGCGCCTGTTGCGCCTGTTGGGCCAGTTGGTCCGGTTGTTCCTAACTTTGGAGTTGGATTAACAGGTCCGGTTGTTCCAATTGGACCTGTTGCTCCGGTTACCGTTGGACCAGTTGGGCCAGTCGGACCAGTTGCGCCGGCTAGTTCAGGACCTGTTGGACCTGTTGCTCCGGTTACCGTTGGGCCAGTTGGGCCAGTCGCGCCAATTCCATCAAACCCAGAAGGTCCGGTCGGACCTTCATCAGTACTGATCGCGCCTCGCATGTTATATCCAAATCTAACATTATTCACTAAAGGATTAAAGGCCAGGTTCGTTTTCCAAAACTCAGTAGTCGTAACATCATGCAAAAATACTCCAGCATAGATATTTCCAGCAGCGGATGCGCCGCCCGGGAATTTATCTAACCAAGTGTTTCTATGATATAGTACTTGGCCATTGTATAACCATTGTATTTGTCTATTTGATGGATTTCCAGAGCTAATCCACGTTCTTAAACCAAAAATATCTTTTTGGTTAAAATTTTCATATGTTTTGCCGGGACCAATTAAACGAACTCCGGCAGTTACTCTGTTGTATGCTACTCTGGGAGCTGGGGGCGATTCATTGAATACTGCATATACTAATCCTGTGTTGCGGCCCACGGGATAACCACTGCTTATAGTTGAATTTTGAACAAAAACAAATCCTGGAGCATTATATACAACACCTCCCGGATATTCAAAATGGTTTGACCACGGTGCAAAGTTATAAGGTGTACCACTAGCAGGACGAGTAGACAGATAAGCGCCGGTAGTTGGATTAATTTCATAAATATTGGTAATACTAAATTGAGAATTTCTTCCACTGTAGGACTGCTCGCCATCCGGGGGGTTATCAACCGTAGTAGAAGACTTCCAAAAACTCAAATTATCAAAAAATCCAATTTCTAATCCACTATTACCAAAATATCCCGATGCTTTAGGGTTTCTAGGATCTCCTACTCTAAATTCTAATAAAATATCAGATTTTATCTTTTGCGTATTCGTTACATCACTTGGGCTTAGAAGTGGTAGACCCGTTCTACTGGTAATAGAAGCATGGTCGCCGCCTACCCCCCTAATTGTTTGATTTTTGTATAAAAAATATACCCCCATTCCATTTGCATCATCTATACTTGCAATTATATTATTAGAAGTAGCACCCGCGAGTGACAGGCCAGGATCCGTACTTACAAAAATTGTAGAATTTGGATCATATACATTTGCTATACCGTGAAGAAGAGGAGATACATGTGCTATAGTATTTGCGGGGATTTGAAGAGAATATAAAATATCAATATACGCAGGTCCTGTTGGCCCTACCATACCTACCGGCCCAGTTGCCCCCTTGGGGCCGGGATATCCAACTGGGCCGGTTGGACCGGTAGGACCAGTTGCCCCCCGGGGCCCAGTTGCCCCCCGGGGCCCAGTTGCGCCGGTTCGCCCAGGCACTATACTTTTGTCACCAGGTAAACCAGATAACCCTCTTATAGTTCCAACTGCGCCAATAGAACCGGTTGGTCCGTCAGGACCTTGAGACACATTGCCAGATGGTCCGGTTGAACCAATATTCCCAACAACGGTACTAACTGGACCAGACGGACCGACATCTCCGGATGCCCCGGTTGGTCCTATAAATCCAGTTGGGCCTGACGGCCCGGTTGGTCCAGTTGGGCCGGTTGCTCCGAATTCAAGCTGGGACGAGCCACTGCCTGTTGCTCCGTTATAACCAAAATCTCCTGTTGAACCTCGAATACCGGTTTTGCCTATATCTCCAAATATATAAGTAGTTGGACCTGTTGCCCCGGAAGGTCCCTCAATTCCAGTTGAGCCTATTAATCCGGAAGATTCGGAATAAATATCTCCAGGATTGAATGGTATAATTGTTACAATATCATTTATATTTGTACCGGCATCTAAAATTATAGCATTCGATGTTAAAGTATAATCACCTGGTGTACCAGTTGCTCCGGGAGATATTAAAATACCATTTATCCATACTAATACTAAATCTTTTTGGAGATTAAATGACAAATAAGTATTACTTATGGATAATAAATTCTGATCAAAAAGTACAGTACCACCTGCAGGAAGGTAATCATAACGACTAAAAAGATTTAGATTGCCGGTATTTTCGGGTAGCCAATATCGAGCACCCGTACTGTTATCACTAAACAATACATAGGAATCTCCGGCGGGTATCCCTAAACTAGGTTCTACACTGGGTAAATTTAATAGGGTATAACGGTCCGTCTGGACTTCGTATGGACTTAGTAATTTTGTAGCATTACCTAGACTAATAACAGACATAATATATTACTGAAGAGATGTTTCTAATATGCTTAATACAATTTTTATTTTAGAATTGGAATCTGCGCTAGCAATAATTGCTTGGTCTTCTTCCAAAACAATTTTACCTACAATAACAGATGCTGCATCTCGTTTTGAAATCATAAAATTCTTAACTAATTCTGTATCTGTTATTACTCTAAAACCTCCAGATAATACATTTGATCTGTGTGTTACAGTTACATTTGCATCCAGATTACTAACATTACTTACCTGTGCGGTTAATACAATAGTAGCAGTATCTGCAGGAGTCGTATAGAGTAAAGAATCGTATGTATATAAATTAGATGCTATTGTCTTGAATGTGTTTAAGGGAACTAGGGTTGCCATTTTTATCCTTTATTGTATTGCCAATATATATGGCGTCATTACAGCAAACAAACTCTTATTGAATGTTCTACCGTTAATTGTACCTGTTGCTCTATTGATTAGCAATTCGTTACCAATTCTAAAATCGCCCTTGTGGTCTGTACTTGTGTAATAAATTGCGCCACCCCTAGATTCAACAACTTCATTTTCTTGAATAGGTCTACCACCTGCATATGGTAAAGCAGTTAACAATGTGGTACCTGCGCCAACGTATTCAAAAGTTTGACCTGATGCAGATAAATAACTTCCTTGGTGGAAAGACACTCTATTATTTGCAAAGGGTCTATCTACAGATAATATTTTTTCATCAAATGTTAACATATGAACATTTGATAAAGTATTGCTTGACTCATTTACCGTATAAAAGTTTCGGGAACCATTACTAATATCCATCCAACTTTGATTTACATATTCCAAAACTTCTGCTCTAATAAAATCTCTATTAGCAAAAATAATATTTGCCGCAGAAACTATATTAGAATTAGTATTAGCAGTTAATCCAATAGGTTCAATATTGTATTGCACGTTTTCATATGTTGGGCCATTTTCAATAATATTGGTTATATCATCTATTCGTGCACGAGCTTTTGCTATCTCCGTAGATGTTACATTGCCTAGTACACTAGTATTTTGAGTATACGCAGTTTGGTAAGGCGCTACTATAGTTTGTTTATTTAAAACTTCATCTATAAATGTTTTAATAAACTTAAATGCGGCACTTGTCTGTACTTTTTGATTCTGTATAGTAGAATCAGTAGTATAACTATAGTATCGAATAGCCTTACTAACAGTTTGTCTATTACCATTATTTCTAATATCAAAAGTAATACAATCTATAATTTTACCAACATCTGCAGAAACAGTTATTCCAGGAATATAGGTCAAGGTTGGAAACTTTGCAAGAAAATATGCGGCAATTTCACCTTGCATAAATGCTTTATTTTGCTGCAATAAGTTTGAAGTATTTTGTAAAGCAGAATCGGTATTAGCAAAATAACCGTTAGGTACTATTTTATCAGTAACTGCGAAAATTCCGTTAGAATAAATATCAATAAATGTTTCAAATAAATTTGCAACTAAATTTGCAGTATAACCTGTACCAGGTGAGCCGCCAATAATTACTTGCGTATTTGCTGAATATGGTTTACCTGAATCATTATCCCACGCTGTACTATTAAGAACCACATTTGTTGCTAATGTCTGCAAATAACTAAATGTATTAGCAACCTCAGCTTTTTGGTCATTAACAACATTAATACCTTGTCCCCAATATTGTAACCCAGAAAATCTAGATTGAGTATTGCTATCATATAATAAATCTACTGCGATTGAATCTGCAATAAGACCGGTATCTCTAGAACATTTATCTTGGTTATAATTTGCCACCAATACACGATCTTGTATATTGGGCACCACATTCATTTCAACTTCTACAGTTCTGCTATTAATTTGTCTTATAATATTCGCAGAATATAATGTTGGACTTACTCCATCCGCAACCAAACCATAAGTTCCAAAAGAAGTATTGGAGTTTGTGATAGAACCAAATCCACCTGCTTCACATAATACACTATATTCACAACAAATAGTAAATACGGAAACTAATTGAGTATAGCCTCTATTCAACATGTAAACACCAATGCCACCTTCATTGAATTGTGTGAAGGCATCTAATACCATTGATCTTAAACCACCAACATATGCACCATCTACTCTTATACCTGTGCCCGTGGTTGTAATCGAAGAACAATTTTGAATATATGGGCTAGTTGTAATATTACCAGCAGAACCGTCAGGATTAAATGAAAAGCATGCAGATCCTGCTTTAACATTATTTGGATTTGCTGCTTTATGCCCTCTGAAGGTAAATCCGTTTACATATACTCCGACATTTACATAGAACATATCCGAGGTGTTTGCCTGTGGGCGAATTGTAACAGTTCTCAAATCGTTACCAATTAAAGAAACTCTTTTTGGTATTGTTACCGGATTATTGTATAATGTATAATCTCCAGGGAATACTTTAACAGACCAAAAAGCATTCGCTCTTGCAAGAGCAGTATGGATGTTCGCAACAGCATTTGCCATTGTCAAACCATCTCTAGAGTCATTACCATTTGTTGCTACATATAATACGTTAGCATTTATTCTGGTTATTTCTTGTATAATAGGGGAGAATCTTACTCTATTATTTGTAAAGTAAAGATTAGTATTACCTTCAGGTATTTGATCTGTAGTAACATTTGCCAAGCTAACTTTTGCAGTTAAATTAGAAATATCACCTACTCTAATTTTTCCGTTTGCCTCATCATATGTGATAGTTCCGTCGCCTGAACTAATTGCTTTACGAATTCTAGCATCAGATATATTTGCCTCATCTAATAATATACTAGTTTTAACACCGGGTGTCGTTGCTATTAATATCCAACCGTTAGAAGTACTATTACTACTATAAAGTAAAGTAATACTATCCCCAGTTTTACTTAAAATAACAGAAGTATTCGGATATATATTTGAATTATCAGTAGTAATATTTACTGAACCACCTTGCACATTTGACAAGGTAAGTATTTTTAAAATTCCATCTCTATCACCATTCGGCAGAGTAGGATATACAGTAAACGGCCCTGCATCAAAATTAGTCCTAGTCTTGGCAATAGTAATAACTTTGGTAGTATCAGATGCTTTAATTAATTGAATCCCGTCTACAATAATTTTATTACGTAGAACGGGATCCGTCAGGCTTTGAGTTAAGACATTTGAAGCAAACTTTTTACTAACACCGTTTTGTATTGCATAGAAAAAGGTGTCGTCAGTAACCGTAGTTGCCGCAATTAAATCTGATAATTTTAAATCTGCCATTCTGTATTTTTTAAGTTAGTTTAGAAAACAATAATCAATTATAGATCGTAAACAATATTATCATCATTTGCATCTGTCTGTAGAACGCCGGTTGCATTAGCATTGAAGTTCTTAGACATAGCAACTAATACTTCTGCTTTGCGTCTTACTGAACCTTGAGTTGTTGTATATGTTTTATAAGATGTCCAACCTGTTTGGCTAAATCCGTTTGCTTTGTTATTAGCAGATGCTATTTCTGTTCTATCAACACCAAATACTGTTCTTATATTTGCAGTAAATGGTCGAGCAATTCCGAGACCATTAGTTCTTAACCCTTTTGGAGTTTGTTGTACAGCAATATTACCTGTTATAGTATTTGCGCCAGTATATGCAGTATCCAAGAATAAATTACCAACGTTTGCTATACTTGCTATAGTATAATCAACGTTTGCAATTACGATTCCGTATCCTACAAAAAAACTATTTGCTTCGGTAAAAGCATTTCTTCCAGAAACAACCAAAGTACTTTCGGTGTTTGCATTCGCAGTACTTGTTTGTTCTATTCTATCTAATTTTCCCCATTGAGACATAATTTTCTCCTTTTATTATTTTTGGTGTCTGGTGATTAAGATTTGTTAACTGTTCCCACATGAACATGCTGTGTTAGGACTCCGTCCTTGTCAACAACATATTCTACATAAGGTTCACCAGAATCAACCATGTAATTTTCATCTAATACTTTTGCTCCGGATTTACGAAGCTCATCTAATTTTGCTTTAAAGGTAGCTCTTGTTTTTGATTCAATGATAATACTATCTACTTTATTATTGAATGCTTCTTCTGCAACATTAATAAGTTCTTGTTGAACATCTTCATTCGTAGTATTTATCATGGATTGAAGTGCTTTTAAATAATCGCCGTATGTAGGATTATTGGTAACTTCAAGAACAAAATCATTGTGATTAATAATTGTTTGAGTAATATTTTCTTTTACAGGTTTTTCTTTTACAGCTTTTCTTGTATATACTGTACCTGTAGGAATTTTCTTAGAATCAAATCCTGCTTTCTCGCCCGGCTTTGTTTTCAATTGACTTGGTGAATTTTTCCAATCAAATGCATTACCGGTGGATGCTTCTTTAACTCCAGATTTATTAACAGAAAGCTCTTTTGCCATTGCAAATTTCTTTTCTTTATCATTGGGGGATTTTGAAACAGGAGCAGCTGCATTTTTTGGCAAAATGTTTTCTGGATCTGCGACTTCTGCAACTTTTTTCTTACCGCTCATATTGGCTTTTTTACCTGCGCGAAGCATTTTAAAATCGTTAACTGTTAGTTCGTCTTTTTCCGGCTCATGCACATCCAACTTTTGTTGGTTTGGATGAAGATTAGCTTCTTTTTGTACACCATCGGACTTTAATGTGCCATTTTTAATAGCTTTGGCATGAGCGTCACGAATGAATTGATGAGCTTTGTCTTTATTATCAAATGTGCCACTTTGTGCGTGTGCCAATTTTGCGGCTGAATGGTGAGCGTAATACTGTCCATTTGATTGCTTAGTGATAAGACCAATTTGTTTTCCTGAATGTTCTACCGAGTTTACAGTTGGGTTCGACAGATTACCTATATGTGATCTCGACTTTGCACTTGTTGGTTCAATATTTGCTTCATATACTACTTCAACTTCTTCGTCTTTAACTTCTTCTTCAGCCATCTTTTTGCTGTGAGCGTGTGACTTGCCTTCTACAACTCTTAAGTTATCAGTATTTACTCTTAGTACGCCTGTTGGAAATTGTACAGTGTACCAATCAATTTTACCGTTTTCATCTGGTTCGGCGTGTTGCTCAGAGATACAAGTGCCTTGACCATATAAAGAATGCTCTACATGAGTAGCGCAGAAATGTGCTTTATCTACAGAACCTTCTTCAACTTTACCTTGGGTTACAGTTAAAATAGATTCAAAAAGATTTTTTGTGATTTTTTCCATGATGGGTTCCTTTGACTATTAATTATTTATTATTGTTTTTTGGTTGCTCTAACTATACCGCTAAATCTTTTATTTGCTTTATTAGTTAAAGCTACACCCGCAGTTTTGTTTCCCAAGGCAAACTCTTTGTCTGCTGACTTGTCTAAATTACTTGCAGACTGACCTGCTGCTTTTTTATATGATGATAGAGTTGCAGGAGATAGTTCATCTATTTTATTGCCTTGCACTTCTACGCTATCACCCATGTATCTACCTTTACCATATCCATAATCAGTTTTAAGAGGTGGTTTAGATGCAGGAGTTACTTTTGGAGATTTATCATATATTCTATCACTAATTCTTTTTAGACCAGCATTACGCACTTTTAATTTTTGTGCTGCCTCTTTGTCATGTCCAGATGAACCTATAACCTTTACAGCCTGGGTCATTCTATCTTTATGAGATGCTTTACTATAAGCAGCTTGTGTTTCTGCACTTATTTCATCTAATTTCTTTTTAGAAACTCGATCCATTGCACGTTGAGCCAATGAACGAGCAGAATCCATTCCAGTACGATTTGGATTATTTGGTTTCTTAAAGTTAGATTTGTATGGTCCATCACGCCATGGGGGAGTTTGGCTTTTATCCATTTCTGCTACAACTTCTTCTTTAACTGCCGATTTTTTTAATGCGTCGGCAGTAGGTGCACCTTCACTACCAGGCTTACGCATACGTTCTCCTGAACCAGCTTTGATTCGTTTACGCTTAGCATGGATGTTATCCCACAAACCTCTTTTTTCCTGCACGGCTTCTTCATTCCTTTGAGAATACATATAATCATGTGCAGTTTGCATATAATCTTGAGATAAGGTAATCTTATTTTGTACCCACTCAGGAAGATTGTCATTTGCATCTAATTGGTCATGCAATTGTTGTGCATGATGAATAATGCTACGCAATTGTGTCATAGCCATATCACCTTCTTGATCATATTCACCAGGATCTTTATCTTCTGATACTTTTGTATTACCTCGTCTCATAGTAATTTTTATAAATTCTTTTTTCTCATTATCAGGTTTATCTTTTGTCGGTTTATAACTTTGAACATCTTTGTATTGTTTAATGGCAGATTGCTTTGTAACTTCTTCAATTGATTCTTCAGACATACCGCGAGCATGCTGTGTATATTTGGCAGAATGCATGTCTGCTTTTTCTGCGTGTTTATCTGCAGAACCAGAGCGACCTCTTTCTTCATGCCATTGGGACATAGAATCATGATGATCTGACATGTGGTGATGATATGCCATCTTATCACCTTTAGCATCAGCATCATTTGCTTTTGATAAATGTTCTTCGGCTTCTTCGTAATGTCCGTTAGATTCTGTCTCTTCTCTATTCATTCTAATATCGGCTTTTTGCTGAGGCGTAGGCTTAACTGCAGTAACACGCTTAATAGAATTAGATACTAAACGGGCAATATTTTCGTCCATTGGGTTATTTGTCATTTGCTATCCTTGCCTGCTAATCTTTTACGTTCTAAATCTCTTATCTTAGGTAATAATTTAGCTGGCAAATTTTTCATGGTTGATAACATTCCAGATACTCTTGCCTCAAGTCTATTTTTTTCAGAAGCAGAAAGACCACTTTTCTTTCTGCTCTTTAATAATTTCTGCATTATCATTTTACGAGCAGAAACTTTTGTTCTTTTTGTCAAAACATCTTTTGCTGCTGGACGACGTAATTTAACACGACGAGCCATTGCCATCATGGTTTTTCTGGATCTCATTTTTTGACCCATTTTAATTCGTTCAGTAGAAGAAATATCTTCTAAGATCATATCCTCGACATCATAAAGTTCGATAATGTCTTCCCATTCTAAGCTTTCAATTAACTCATCTATAAATTGCTCAGTAATGTCTTCTTCGATAAATTCTTTGAAAGTAATCATTTTGTTGTTGCCTTTAACATCCAACCGTGTTTCTGATGAGCTGCTATTCTATCCTGTAAGAAATTAGCTAGACCAAGTTCTGTAGCTGCTTCTGCATCTTTATACGCCATCATAAGAGATGCGAGTATTAAATTATTTGTATCTAACAATCTATTTACCATTGACATTGCTGATACTGCTTCTTCATCTTCAGATACCATACTATAAGATTTTAATTCCATTAATGATGTAGGTGTATATCCGTCTAATTGTCGGATATGCTCAGCAATATCATCTACTGCGGCAAATAGTTCTTCGTAAATGCCGCCAAAGAAATCATGATATTGTTTGAAGTCTGCCCCTTCTACATTCCAGTGATAGGTGTGGGCTTTAAAATACATTACAAATGTATCCGCCAAAACCTTTTTCATGGAAGTAATTAATTCTTCATTCATATCAATTATCCTGTTGATGAGCTTTTCTCATTAATTTATATGCTGAAGTATGAACCGATAATTCTGCTTTGGCTCGATGAACGTCCTGCATTGATTGACCTTTATCATTTTCAATCTTTTGTGTCTCGGGTGTTGCCATAAAAGATTTAAAAGAAACAAAACCTGGCGGTTTACCTTCGTGGCCTTGGTCTGCAATAGTTTTATCTATGCCATAATATACTTCTTTGTCTGAAGACAAATTAACATCACGTTTTGCAGTTTCGGGATCTGGTGTATGAGATTCTGCAATTTTCTTTTTAAATTTGGACATGGTTAAAGTCTTCCTAACTTGTTTATAACTTTCGCTTGTATCTCCTGAACCAAATGTAGGTACAGTATTTTCTGTTTCATTAGCAAAGGTTCCATCTTTGTGCATACTTAAATCAGACATAATCTTAATATGATTGGACATATATTCTAATTCTTTATCAGGATAACCCAACATATTAAGAGTATCATGAGCAATAGCAATATACATATTAAAATCATGTACCATTTGATCGTCAGCAAATCCTTTTGCTTCTGCTTCTTTTTCTAATCCTAAATATTTATCGGATGCTTGAACTGCTTGTAAAATATACTTTGGATTTAATTCTTTATCTTTAATTAACTCATGTAATTGTTCTGATGCACCAGGACACATATGTAAATATTCCGTCTGGTAACCATTGTATGATAATTCCATACTTCCTTTTGCCCGTTCAGCCAATTGTTCTTTGGACATAAACAATGCAGGTATTTGTTGTTCCCTTACCTTGGTATGTACTTTAGGAATACTAATTGGTAATATTGAGTTATGCTCTTTAATATCTTTTAACCAATGCTTAACAGTTTTGCCTTCACCTAATTGTATTGTTACATAGGTTGAGCCTCTGTATACTATAGGACCTCTGTCACCATTGGTTGCTTCAACTATATCATTAAGTTTAAAAATTTCATTGCCCATATATGCCTCACGAATAGGTACACAGGTACCCAATTTTTCACTCCATATTCCGCCATCTCTACATTCTGGTTTTTTACCAGGTGTTAGTTTCATCATATATTTCGTACCGTCAGGAGTCGCATCGTCAAAGCGATACGTATTTTCATAATCTTCTTTTACTGTTCTAATATGTTTTGAAATTTCTTCAGCGTGAGCTTTTAGAACATCGGGTAACCCGGATCTAAATTTTTCTATATTACCTGTCCTGGCATGCTCACGCATTTTAGTACCAGACATTCCTTCAACGCCTTCGGAATCAGGATCTCTTTGTCCGGCAGATATTACCTTGATAGATTTAAATTTATATTTACCATGAGCATATTCTTTACCATCATTGTATTTATTTAAATTCTTTTGAAATTCTTCGACTCTATCTGAGCCTGCAACTATAACTAAATGTTTATGCCCTTTGGCATACATCTTTGCTGCAGCATGAAAGATTGACGGCTTCTCTTTAGAAGAACCATGCAATTCCATATTACCAGGAACAACACTATGTAGGTATCCTAATTTTTTATCTTGAGGCAAAGGATCTTTTACCGTGCCTTGACTATGAGATGCAAATATATGTCCGGTCGCATCTTTGTGTTGGGATGCTACTTGTTGAACTTTTTGAATTAATTTCTCATGGCCCACAGTAGGTGGGTTGAAGCGACCAAAAGCCATTACCGCAGTTGTTTCTTCGGGTTTCTCTGGCTTTTTCGTGGCTTCTTTAATGTAATCTTTAAAGTTCATGCAATCTATTAGAATTTAGTTATGTCTACTTATTTATATGTTTTGATTGTTTGGTTTTGATCTTCTATATGCGGCTTAACCTTTTCCTGAGTCGCCTTCATTAATTTTTCCGTTGTTGGGCTATTGCGATGAAGGGGTATTTTTTGAGGCTCCTTCAATCTAGGTTTTCTTTTAAACCAACTCATATATCTTCCTTTTCTATAGAACGGGCAAAGTTGACCAAAAGTCATTGACTTTCTATTGACTCGATGTTATCATTGTCTATGTACCCCGGTTGATACAAGCCTTAACAATTCCATTTGCGTAGAGCTTTATTAATTCTTGAATCAGGATCTCTAGCAGTCTTTGCAGATGTTAGGCGTTTCTTCATTCCGCCCATACGAGCACAAAACGATTTACGACGATTTGCTGCTTTACTACCGGGCTTTAATTTAGATGGTTTAGTAGTTACTGCAGTCTGTAATTTAGATCCAGGATTTTCTCTTCTATAAGCCATTACTCCAGACTTAGTTAAGCCGCCGTCTGGATTTTTGTGCTTAGCGTCTTGCCAATCTTCGGCTAAACCAAACAATTTGTCGTCATCATATTTCTCAAAGAACTCCCATACTACTTCTGAGTCTACTCCGTCTCTTATAGACAAGTCAGTTACATAGTCTTCGACTATATCAAATAATTGTTCTAAAACAATTTCTTCTTTTAGGTAGTGTTTAAAATTTATCATTTGTTTAAATTCTGTCCTGAGAATCCCTCTTTGCTTCTGTTAACAACTTTTGAAACATCGCCATTCTTGTAACCAACAACAAATCCCTCCGGGTTTGCCGGTTTATCATTGATAGTATGTGTTTGATTTTGTCCGGACATTTCTAATCTATCTAGTAAAACATTTTTTGCGTTATCTAAATGTTTATGAGCATTAAACAAGTGTTGGAATTGATCTTTGTTTTCTTCTACATCATGTACCATACTATCATGGTGAGTTTGTTTCTTTTGCTTTGTTGCAAAAGTTTTTACCTTGTCAACTTCCTTTTGTAATCTTGTGGATACATGCTTTTTATATCCTGCTACTGAGGGAGGACTTCCGTCTCTTACAGTTTTATTTATGTATGTTTGCAAATGCTCAGAGTGTCCTTCAACCAATCCATCGTGGTCTCTTATCTTTGCAAAAGATTGTTTTGCATTATTAAAATGCTTTTTAAATTCTGCTTGATGTTCCGGTGTATAGTAAATATTTGATTTATTTAATTTATTATTGAATATATGGACATCGGGAGATGCGTTCTCAAATTTTTTGGTATCAATATTATATTCTCTTTGATCACTGCGTAATCTAGTATGCAATGCTATACTTATTTTTGCTTTTTCTAGTTTTTTGCCTTCTTCTGAATCTGAAGGTAACCCGTATTTAATTAATTGTTCTTTGGTTGTTATTTGTTTACCTTCTTTTTTAATAGTTTTATCCTTGTTACTACCCATAAAATCACCCTGAATTATACCATCTAAAGGCGACATTATCTTTTTACCATGTTCTAACAACTGAGATATTTTAGAATGTAGTCCCGGTTTGTCCCCAAACTTTTCATCAACATCTTTTTGTGAGAATGCATAGCCTTTTGCTGCACCTTTATATGCCACACCAAATTCTCTTTGCCCTGTTATGGGATTTACTGAGTGACCCATTTCAAATGAGGGTGAACCATCTGCTTTAATTCCTACTCTGGATACTTCGCTCGGTTCACCTTTTGCAAATTTATGCAGGTGTTCTAGTCTTTCTAAATCCTCGTTTGTTCTTTCTTTACCGTAGAAATGTTCTTCACCCGCAAGGTGTGTTAGATGTCGTATTGCACCCGCAGATTGGTCTGCAGCTTCATATAAAAAATTTATAAAAGTTTTTGTATCTATATACATTATGTTTTAATTCCCAATGCAGATTTTGCTTTATTTAAAAAGTCTTTGGCATGATCTGGATTAGATAGATCTCCGTGTTCTGAAGGATTTTCTGTAGCTGCTGCTGCTAAATGTTTCATAAAGGATCTCTTTGGTCTGTGTACCATAGTTGTTGTTCCCGTTGTAGTCGGATGTATTTCTACTCTATGATTCATTTGTTCTAAGTGTGCTCTACTTAAATGACCTAAATTAGTTTTACCTTTTAGTTCATGACCATCACCTGTTGTGAAAGTAGTACCAGAATCTTTATCCGCATCATGTATATGCGCGTAGTTTGCCCCAGTTTGTTTAAAATATGCTTCAGATGTTCCGGTTACAGCCTTAAAATACCTATACTGTCCTACCTTACCATTTGAATGATGCTTGTTTAAAAAATCTAGTACGGGCATACCGTGATCAGGATGTTCTGGATCATCATATGTTGCGTGTCTTAAGTGGCTTTCGCCTAATGCCCTATTCGGAGATCTTTCACTTACGTGCCAACCTTTTTCATTATTAAATTTTATTGTTGCTTCTCCGACCTTGCCTCTATCTAATTTAGATTCAATTCTTACATCGGGTTTTTCTTTAGTTTCAATAACTTTTGCATTAACATTATGTTGTTTATTTCCATCTTCATGTTTTAAACTTAGTTGTATATCTGTACCTTTAGATGCACCTTGAGCAGTACCACCTATATTATTGGCTACTTTTTGTTCTAAACTAAATCCTTTGGTTGCCGCAGGTTTTGCTAACTGCGCCGGTTTATTTAGTTTAGATATTGGAATCGGTCCATGTTTTGCAGTAGGTACATATACTCTACCATTATCATCTTTTGTTACTGGGCCATTTATTTTAATTTTAGTTCCGGCAGGATACCCATTATGCGATTTATCTAAAGTATGAGTATGCGCTGCTTTTGGATTATACTGTGTGCCATGTTCTTTACCATATTCTCCAGGTTTTACGTGACCATCTAGATTTTTTTCTGATTGTGCCAAATGTGTTTTAGATAGGAAAGGATTAATATAATTTTTTATGTGTCTTAATCCCTTAGGATCGTTAATATTACCAACTAGTGCCCCTTCTGATAGCAATGAATTTACTATAATGGGGGACTCATTAAGAAAATTTTTGAAAGAATTAATCATAGTGTTCCGTCCGAATTAAATTATATAATATTTATACCTGTAAACATTCGGAAAACTAGACAAAAAAAGGGCGCCGAAGCGCCCTAAAGGGGGAAAATACTATAAAATTCCGCTTACGCCTTACGGAAGCACTTTTCTATCGTTGCGATAAAAGGTGGAGGATGTGCTCGTGGATCAAATTAGACGCGATTAAAAGCGTCACCGCCCATAGCTGCATAAGCTGCGGCTACCATTTCGCGGCTTGGGGTGCCAAGGCGGTATGCGGTCTTACCGTTCTTGGTTTGATTGGTGTAAACTGCGTAACCTTCTGAACGAAGTTCGCTGATACGAGGACGAATGCTATCCTCTTTTGAGCCGGTTAGACCAGCAAGCTGAGCAGGCGTAAATTGACGACCAGACTCAAGAACTTTCAAAACACGATTTTTCAACATAGTGTAACTCCATTAAATTTAAAACGACCACAATCATTAGAATAGCAACGGTGGTCTTTCATTACTATAAACGTATTATATAATAAAACTACTGTCCTGTCAAGAACATAGTTGTTCAAAACCTATGATGTCTGCTAACTCGATTTCCGTTAGCATACTTATGTAGGTATTCTCTTCCTACTTTACCGTCCTCAATTTCTTCGAGTGCGGTAAGGATGTTACTTTTAGCAACAGAATGATTTTCTTTCTTAAGTTCTCGTGCGCGTGCAGTTGCAACAAGAACCATATCATAACGATTGCCAATCATCTTTGCAGCATCTTCTGAGGTATATCTACCTCGATCCAAATCTTTCATACTATACCTTTATTTCAAATTAAAAAATGGTGCGACCCACAGGATTCGAACCTGTCCCTTATGAATTATGAGTTCACGGCACTACCACTATGCTAGAGTCGCTTTATTAAAAATACCTTTTCGTATTTCCTTTATTTCTTTTGCTTTAATTATGTATAATTCTACAAGCGCTTATTTTAAAACTGGTACCAGAGACGGGACTCGAACCCGTATAGCCTTGCGACCGGCAGATTTTAAGTCTGCTGTGTATACCATTCCACCACTCTGGCTCTATTCATCTACAATATGATCTGCGACCAACTTATGTTTAGTCATTTTTTCTTCGTATTGTTTTTTAAGTTCGACTGGATCATAATCTATTTTAGCAGACTCTCGAACAATATCATAAATAGGATGCATTATTTTTTCAATAATGCGTTTACTCATATCTTCCATCACTGTATCTGCATCTTGCCCATTGGCAATTTTTTGCAGAGCAATTCCATATTCAAGGATACGAACTCTTTCAACCCATTTATCATACGGCTCATTAAGTCCCATTTTCATTATTACCTCAATAAAAATGCTAGTTATTTTTGTGTCAGGAAACTAGCAAACCCCGTGAGCGCAGCCCATCCTGTTTTCGCGTCAGCGGATCCAGAAGCTAAGAAGCATTTGTGTACAGGTCTGGAATGTTTGGAGCGGGATAAGAGAATCGAACTCTTGACCGAAGATTGGAAATCTGCTGTTTTACCATTAAACTAATCCCGCTTTCTATTATATATTATGCCGCCATTGCCATAACCTCTTTCAGTCTATCTGCGGCATAGCTTGCGGCAAAAGCATTTGGCTTCACCATTGGTATAATATTGCACATACCTTTAATGTAACCTACTGCTTGTTGAATCACTATAGAGCTATTATAACATTCTTGTGGATTAATGTCAAGATGAATCTGTACTTCTTTTTCACCAATCACATCTGCATCCACAAGCTTTTGATATAGATCTGCGACTTTGTACACTTCATTCATTAGACGCAAAGATGGTTTACTGTTCTTTGCATCGTAATCAATTTCTGTTTGTACTTCTCCGAAAATCTTACAACCATGGCGACCATTGATATGAACAACGATTGCAAGAGTATAATCTGCGTACCATTTGCCGTCACGCTTATAGCGTTCCGAATCTGCACCAATATAAATTTTTGTCTCAGGAGACTGAGCGTGAATAAATTTGGTCACTTCTGCAATGTTAATTTTTCTCATAGTACACCTTTGATTGGAGCGGGATACGAGAATCGAACTCGTCACTAAACCTTGGCAAGGTTTCGAGATACCACTTCACCAATCCCGCATTTATAAATCATATTATAACACCATTTGTTACCCTTGTCAAGCATAAGGGTATTGGCTCCGGTGGAGGGAATCGAACCCCCACTAACGGTTTTGGAGACCGCCGCACTGCCATTATACTACACCGAAATTTAAATCTTAGGGATTTTTATACAATCCAAAATTTTTCATCTTCTTCTATTAACGCTATTAAGGCTTCTTCAGTAGATAAAACATCTTGATATTCATTTTTCATGATAGACTTATCAAATTGATTTCCAATCCGTTTGAATTCTTCATCCTCTGCCCTTGCATCTTCAACATCTTTCGGATTAGGTTTACGAAAAATTTTATCAAAATTATTTGAGTACTCATTCTGACTAATACTAAATGGCCTAGGGGCCGAACCTTTTCCACTCATTGCACACTCCTGATAAATAAAACAACTACTACTATTTATTAAATGAATCCATACGACGAACTAGGTGTTTCTGTTCACGCCACATCCGAAGAGATTCGGCAGAAATACAGAACCCTGGCACAAATACATCATCCCGATAAAGGGGGCGATGAAGAAAAATTTAAACGTATAAAATTTGCATATGAAATTTTAAGTGATCCTATACGTCGTAATGAATATGATACTACAGGTAAATTTGGAACCGATACAAGTATCAAGGATGAAGCATTGCATAGTCTTGCTCAATTACTTTTTAGTTTAATAAACAACTTTAATCCTGAGCAGGATAATTTGATAGTGTTAATGACAAATAAGATAACAGAGATAAAACAAGAAATGACCAACAACATTAATTTATGTAATGGTTATATTGATAATTTAAGCAAAATTTCTACAAGATTAAAAATTAAAACTGATAACGAAAACATTCTTCAAGGGTTTGTTAACACTCAAATAGAAATGAGAAAGGGTGAGTTTGCAAGCTTTACAAAACGAATACAAATTTGCGATGCTCAATTTGAAATTCTATTAGACTATGAATATGGGCTTATAGAACTACCTGGTGCTCCCACCGAGAATTGAACTCAGAATTCGTCCTTACCAAGGACGTGTTATACCACTTAACTATAGGAGCTAATTGGTTGCGGGAGGAGGACTCGAACCTCCGGCTTCCAGGTTATGAGCCTGGCGGTCTGCCGCTGACGTATCCCGCGTCATATTTATGGTGGAAGTGGTCAGACTCGAACTGACGATAAACACCGTATGAAGGTGGTGCATTAGCCACTATGCTACACTTCCTGGTACCAGCGGAGAGACTCGAACTCTCTCAAGAACGCTAATCTGGCGCTAAAAGGTTTATAAGGCCTCTCTGACTACCCAGTCTCGCTGGCATTAAAATTGGTGGAAGACTAGGGAGTCGAACCCTATGACCGTATTACTACAGTCTACAGATTAGCAATCTGCTGCATTACCATCCTGCCCGTCTTCCTAAAATTGTCTGGTGGAGGCGGTGAGATTCGAACTCACGGACCCTTTCGGATCGGCAGTTTTCAAGACTGCTGCAATAAACCGGACTCTACCACGCCTCCATTGGTGCTGCCTAGAGGAATCGAACCTCTTTCACTGATTCTTCAGACCAGCGCTATGACCACATCAGCTAAAGCAGCAAATTTTTTGGGTGGAAGTACGGGAATCGAACCCGTGATAGCGGAATCACAACCCGCGGTTTTACCACTAAACTAACAACCACATAAACTTTTGGCCGGTCCTGAGAGACTCGAACTCCCAACCCCCAGTTTCGAAGACTGACGCTCTATCCAATTGAGCTAAGGACCGTTTACCATATAGGAACACACTCTATGCTTAGGGAACGACATTTCTGTCGAGCGACCAGCAACGGTTACGGAATGTGTTTTTATATGGTAGGGGCGCCGGGATTCGAACCCAAAATTGGCAGATTAAAAGTCTGCTGTGATACCGTTTCACCACACCCCCGGACTTTTTCTTGTCTTCGTAATGCCTTGTTAGACTTACGATGACTACCCGCTTTTCTTTTTAATGCCAAAATAACGAAGGGGTTACGTTGCTTGACGATTATCTTGTGCTTCATCTTTATCTCCTAAAACACTATTATAACACCTTTTAGAATCCGAGTCAAATGCTCGGGTATTTGGCAGAGGGTACTGGGATCGAACCAGTGATGACAGAGTCAAAGTCTGTAGTGTTACCGCTACACTAACCCCCAACAATGAATTTGTAAGTAGTGCTACCATCGTTATTAGCACCATTCACCCGTGTAATTAAGCCGGCCGGGACTCGGTACGTCACTTGGGATCCATCCAGCGTAGTCTCCTTTACAGACCCCCGCAGTTCCCCGCAGGGTGGGAGTTGAACCCATTTGCCTTTTACTGTTTCGGTCCTTCGAAGAAACCTAGACAGCGTGACTTCACTTGCTGACACTTACAAAACTTGGTGCACCTAACAGGAATCAAACCTGTCTGCGTTTGGCTTCAAATCCAACTCGCAATATCAATCCAGCGCAAAAACTTGGTCCGCCGACCAGGAATCGAACCTGGATTAATAGCTTAGAAGGCTACTGTTCTATCCGTTGAACTATCGGCAGTAATTTGGTGCCCCGTGACAGAATCGAACTGCCGTCCCCTGATTACAAAACAGGTGTTCTACCATTTAACTAACAGGGCAAAAACTTGGTGCATCGTGAGAGACTCGAACTCCCGACAGCCTGCGTGTAAGGCAGGAACTCTACCAACTGAGTTAACGATGCATTTGGTGGAGATGGATGGATTCGAACCACCGCGCTTTTTACAGAACAGATTTACAGTCTGCCGCCTTCAGCCACTCGGCCACATCTCCAAAATACTTGGCTCCCCGAGGTGGGTTCGAACCACCGACCTGCGGATTAACAGTCCGTCGCTCTACCGACTGAGCTATCAGGGAATATCTTATAATAACAACTTGACTATAAAAGTCAAGCAAAATTGGTCCGTGTGACACGATTCGAACATGCGACCACCTGGTCCCAAACCAGGAGCTCTACCTAGCTGAGCTACACACGGATAAATTGGTGGAGATGACAGGACTCGAACCCGCTACCTACTGCTTGCAAAGCAGCCGCTCTCCCAGCTGAGCTACACCCCCAAAATTCGTTGAACCGATACTTATACAAGCAGTAGCATTGTTCGGTTCCACACAAAGACAGGATTTATGAAGAGCCTGTACTCTATACTTGGTGCCCCAGAGGAGACTCGAACTCCTAAAATTTGGCTTCTAAGACCAACACGTATACCAATTCCGTCACCGGGGCTCTTATGCCATGAAAATATTTTCATAAGTTAACCAACCTGTTACTATCATTTTTTCTTCTGACGGCGCAGGTAAACCTCTATGGACATGAGACCAATAGGCTGGCCAAATTATTGTCAATCCTTTTTCAGGTTTGACTTTTATCTTTTGATTTGTAAATTCTGTTTCTCCACCTTCGTGGACATCATTTAGATAAGTCATAAAGACCAAGGTTCGCCATGCTGTGTAATCAGAAGTTCCATTGTTCTCACAATGTAAACTACTATAATACTTGTTTGGATGATAATGCTGAAAATTGTAAGGTTCCAACAATCCCCATTTTGGCAATTCATCATTTACAGGTACACAGCTAGGATACTTTAGTTTATAATTCTCAATACAAATATCTAATTGATTTCTGTACTTTAAAGTATTTGCATCTGAGAAGCAAGGAGAACCTAAACTAGAATAACCTCTGAAAGAGTCTGTTGCATTAACCCATATATTTTTATTATTTGTAAATTCTTTAGTAATGCTATCAACAACATCGGTATCAATATACCAACCTGCAATAAAATTATCTAAATGATTAAAGCCAAACTCTTTCATATACTTACCTTTGTTCTGGCGGTCCTAGGGGGTAACGATCCCCACTCTTACGGCGTGACAAGCCGTCGTGCGTCCATGAACACTTTAGGACCAAATTAGGATAAGCTACTTGTTTCCACGCAAGCCCTTAATTGAGCAGTTACTCTGTCCGTCTCCATTTATTCTGGGTCTGTGTGCAGTTGAGATTCTGCCTATCAGATTCAGGATTACTCCGCTAACGGTCTTCTGCCACCGGATCTCTATCGCTAATCAAACGCTACTTTAACGGAAGTAGTAACGAGATTCTGTTTACTTGTTTCTATTATAACACCGTTACAATAAATGTCAAGCATTATATTGGAGTATCGGGAGGGATTTGAACCCCCGGTTTTAGTGATTTGCAATCACTTGCATTGGACCGCTCTGCCACCGATACATTACCATATTAGAACACACTCCGTATCTTAGTATTAGTACTAGCAATTATCTAGTCTATGATACCCAAATAGTTAGACCGCGTATCTAACCCAACCTGAAATGTGTTTTAATATGGCGTCCCGTACGAGATTCGAACTCGTGTTTCCGCCTTGAAAGGGCAGCGTCCTAGGCCTCTAGACGAACGGGACATCTGGTCCTCTCGGATGGTATCGAACCAACGTCTCCCGGTTATCAGCCGGGTGCTCTACCTTTGAGCTACAAGAGGAAAATAGTACGCAAATTTTTAATGAACAATTGTAGATCTTTTTGATCCATGTGCTAATTATAACACCTTTTAGTAACCCTGTCAAGCACAAGGTTATTAAAAAGTCTATAAAAGGAAACCCTCGGACTTTAGGGGTACCGAGGGTTCTTGTAGTTTAGAAATACTATCTTACATCAAACCCTATATACACTCCATGTATAATTACGTGCAAAGGCCTCTGGTAGATGTCTACCTGAGGAATCCTTACATATAATGGGCTGGTTTAATGAAAACATTTTTACTTTCTTAACTATATAATTTATTTATAGTCTAGACAGTCTTATTGTCTAAACTATTTTGCCTTACATCAATGCGTCTGCAATTTCTTTGATCTCGGTTACTTCAAGATCTTCTTCAACCTTTGGCTTGTTAAGTTTCGGCTTGCTTGCAACTACGGGCTTGGATGCTTTTGCAGGTGCTGCTTTTGCTTTAGGAGCCTTGACTACCTTGGGTGCAACTACGGTGTCCTCTTTCTTGCTCATTGTTTCTATAATGAGACCGGACCATTGTGCAAAAATGCCGGCGGTATCTAGAAGATGCTGACAAGCTTCTGCCTTGGTCATTGCCTTTGGCAACTCAATGAGTTCGAGAGGATTATGTCCACCCTTGGCCAAAATCTTAGTGCGAGAAACGATATCATTCGCGAAGCGAACTTTAGTGATACCATGCTGAGTAGAAACACCTGCAACTGTAAAATTAGACATTTGTCTTTCCTTTTAAAAAATGATATAAATTTTGATTCACCGAGAACTAATGCTCTCAAACTCTATTATAAAGCCTTTGGACATATCTGTCAAGCATTAAGTTTAGGTGTTGTTCTTTCACAACACCGTCTTAACTTTGGCTGAATGTTTGCACATTCTACGGAATTGGAAACCAACGCAATCACAAGTCACATTTCCGTCAGCAGAGATCACGGTGTAAATCTTACCTGACGCTTTTGATTTGACTTGAAAAATACGCTCAGTGCTTCTATTCTCAGAGAAGGTGTGGCCTACAATAAACTTCTTGTGGATATGTGATATGGGATACAATTGGTTCCCAGTCCGAACCGATACATAATCGTGGTCCAGCCATTTCGGATTTGGTACGACTTTACCCTTGAAAGTATTGATGTCGTGATCCTTGCCCAAAATATTGGACTTCCATTTTGTAGTAAGTTCTACTGAAGCACCTATTGAAAAGTTCATATACATTTCCTCAATGTTCCATTATTATATGTCCTTTTGGATAGGAAGTCAAGCAATTCAAAAAAATACCCTAGTCCTAGCTAGGGTATTTGGACGGTAATATTTTATTATTACTCTTTGGTTTTTTTGACGACCTCGTCATCATCTGTCAATTCTATGATACCTTTGTCTTCGAAAAATCCCACGGTATCTGATATTCCCTTTTGATATCCATATATTTTACACGCATAGCACGCTGTTAACATTAAAACTAATTGTATGATATCATAAACTGTAAAGGTTAATTGTTCCATTACTTCTCCTTATAATTAATTAGAATCGCATGATGTACTCCTGTCAATCAGTCAATTCATTTTCTGGTTCATCATATACAAACCAATCTTGTTGTCTTTGTCTTAGATTTTTAAATTGGTTATGCTCTATTAAGAATTTAGCAACTAAGCTATTTTCTAAACCGTATGCTTCCATCTCCCATGGTTGGTCCCAGTAGGAAACATCGTCTTCGTAGTTGTCTCCCCTCCAAACGGTTACGTATCTTGTTTTAATGTATTTGTCCTTCATTTCTCCAGTGGCCATTTGTTTTAAATGTACCATCTCATGTGCAAGAACTGAGAACATATGTATTTTCTTTTTGGTTCTACAAATTTCTATGACGAAACTTCTAGGCAAAGGCAAACCCTCTTCTTTGTAATCACAGTATCCACCTGCCTGCATCTTATTTTTAATAACAACTGTCAATGATATATTTTTTATCATTTGCGGAGACAATAGTTTATCTGCAAAAGATTGAGTTGCCATTTTTAATAGCTTTGTTAGATTTCTATCCTTGGCGCCCAAAACAGATACAAGCATAAGACCTCCTGTTATTTTATTTATACGCCTCCCAATAAGGCTCCTATAAATTTAGGATTAAACTTTGGAGGTGAGGTAGGCGGAGCTACAAGTATAACATCTTCGATAGTTTGATTACTTTCCAATAATTTGCTATTGATATATTCCTCCATACTCATAGGTATAGGAGGATCCGACCCTATAGGAATATTATTAGATAAAGCAGATGCTGATAAATGAGTGTTTTTTAAACTTTGCATTTTATATCCTTATCTTTGAAAAATCTCTTTTCTGAGAAATATTACTAAAAATACCATCGAATGCAGGATCTGCACCAGATTTCTTAGGGGCATCATATTTAATATTCGAATCAATTAAACCCTTTTGTGCTGATTGTTCAAGATCATACAATTTCATCTTTGCTCTATCTACACCGATGACGAACCTTTTATTTATTGTCGGATCATTGTACCTATTCTTTAATTGCTTAACCATAAGCTGATTTAGGTTTTCCATTTCTTCTGTAGAGATCAAAGCAAACATAAAGTCAACAGTCGCAGGCAAGCCAAATGATTCTGAAGTATCAGTCAATTCAACATCGGTGTTTCCATATCCACCTCGAGTTGTCTGCGTGGCACTTAGAATAGGAACATTTTCTTCAACTGCCATGCCTCGAAGTTCTTCTGCAATAGACTTAATTAACGTATATGAATTAATATTTGCGCCACCTTTGAATCTAGATGATGCACAAATATTCAAATAATCAATCACTATTAAATCTGGCTTGAACTGTTTCTTTAATTGCAACTCATTCAACAAAGATTTGAAATGACCAGAGTGTGCTCCGGCAGTAGGATATTCTTTAATAATCAAAGTACCTTCAGTTTTGTTTCTAATCTTTTCAATGCGACTATCAAACATAGACTTAGGTAAGTCTTTCAATTGATCCATAGTAATGTTCATAAGATTTGCATCAATACGTTCTGCAATTCTTTCTTCAGCCATTTCCAAAGTTATATAAAGAACATTCTTGCCCTGAGATAAAACAGATGCAGCCACGTGACACATGAACAAAGATTTACCAACACCTGTTCCTGCCAAACAGACATTCAAAGTCTTATTAGGCATTCCGCCGTTAGTAATTTTGTTAAAATAATCTAGATCAAACGGTACACGAGATTCTACTCGGTGATAAAATTCATATCGTTTATCTGCACTTTCAATATAGTCGTGTCCGACATTGTTATCGAAACAAACACCTAGTGCTTCTTGTAGTAATTGAGGTATGCCGTCCTCAGTCTTGGCGCCATCTCTTCCATCTATGATTGCAATAGATGAAAGGATTGCATTATAAATTGCTTTGTCTTTGCAAAATTTCTCTGTCTCTTTATACAACCATTCTTTATTATGGTCTGTCTTTTCTAATTGTTGTACATACTCAGCAACTTCTTTATATTGTTCCTCGTTTAAACTCTTATCGTTTTGGATCGCAATAATCAAAGCATCCTTACTAGGGATTGCATTATATTGATCTATAAACTTAGTAATCTTATCATAAACAACTTTATCATTATTCTCTAAAAAATACTCCCGCTTTAAAAACGGGACTACTTTTCTCATGTACTCATCGTCATTCGCTAGATTCTGCAGAATTACCGTTTCGATTTTCGTACTCATTCAAAGCCTTTTCTATAATATCAGTTAGTATTTCATTAAGTGTAATGTTGAATGATTCATCTACAATGTTGTCATTGTTCTTACCTTCCGGAAATTCAATTAGAGTATAATCTAATGAAAGTTTACCAGAATTATCTTCTGCTAGATCCAATTCATTAATAGATAATCTAGTCCCTGCAAATTCTCCCTCTAGAATTTTGACTCCAAAGATTGGCGGTTTGTCGTTTTCTGTAACATCTATTCTCCAAGGTTCATACTTCACTAGCATTTTCAAACTCCTCTTCTATTGCAATATCGTCCGAGGCCATTAAGTCGCCGGTGGACATTTTATATCTAGACTCAATATAATCTCTAAAGGCTTTGTCTGTCAATATAGGCATCCAAAACTCTTTAGTGTAAGTATCCTTTTGACGATATTTTTGTTCTTCGCCCTTTTTAGAATACCAACCGTTTGCCGGTTTAAATACGAATCCGCCTTCCATCGCTACATCCAAGAGACCAGACCATTTGCTGATACCTCCATCAAATAATACTTCAACCGGAATCTTAGATTTTTCTCGTACGAATCTAGATTTTTCTACATTGATAATAAAATTATAGCCTACAACCTCTGAGCCATCTTTTTCTTGTTGGCGACCGATAATAAAAATATTGTCTGCAGAATAATAAATACCTGTACCTCCAGAAACAATTTGCTTAGGATATAGACCAATTTCGGAATAGGTATGATTAACAACAACTGCAGGAATATCTTTAATAGTTAAATGAGGTGTAATCATTCTAAACAAAGATTTCATTTGCTTTGCCCGAGTCATATCTGCAACAGACCTACCTTCAAGCGCATCATCAACTTCTTTCTTAGAAGCAAGGTTGCCTACAGAATCAACTACAATAATAACATGATCGCCTCGTTCAATGTTATTGATCTGAGACATAACGTCAAACTTTAGTTGTTCTATATCGGTGATAGGTGTGTGTAATACTCTGGAGGTATCAATCCCAAAGGAATCAAAGTAAGATTGAGGACTACCAAACTCAGAGTCATAAAATAAAACAATAGCATCTTCATATTTGTCCAGATAAGATTTAGCAAGTAAAAGGGAAAACGCAGTCTTAAAATGTTTAGAGGGACCTGCGAATACTGTTAACCCTGGGGTCAACCCACCCTCTAAACTGCCCGACAGGGCAACATTAACCATTGGAACTGAAGTTTGAATCATATCCTTTTTGTTAAAGAATTTAGATTTGTTTAGAACTTCAGTTTCTTTGATTGTAGAATTCTTTTTCAATTTGTCAAGTAACGACATAATAACTCCTTAAGTATATTGTATATTATAATATATATTTTGTGTCTTGTCTATATTATTTTAAACCAGACCATTCTGTTAGATTCGGTTTGGCTGATTCCATTTCCTCAAATTCTTTTGAATCGGGATGGAAATTCAGCCCTGTTGCTTTTTCTACTTCATCAATAGTTGTAGCATATTTTGATAAGTCCGCTACAGGCAAAGGTTTGTTCGGTAAAATAAATCCAATTCCTTTAGATGTATTTTTATCCACAATTACTTTCCATAAGCTTGACGGTACCCCTACCTTATTCTGACCAATGGTTAACGATTTATCTGCATCATAAATTGTACCTGTAATAACGTAGATATCTTTACCTTCAATTGCCCAATTACGAATATACGTTTCTAATTGTTTCCAAATACCTCTATTATGATTTGGCACTTGCGGAACCATGTTAGACAAAAAGAATGACTCGCTCATAATAACTTCATTTTGCGTATTGTTTGCACCTGGCGATAAGTGTCCCCTGTCATATGGTTTGCCTGCATAATCCGACAATAAAGATTGATGTTCTTTTGCAATTGCTGGGTCTGGTCGAAAATCATCTTTTCGTTTTGCCGGTCCTTTGATTGCTTCTACAGTAAGATGTTCTACAACATATTCTGCAGTCTTTGTATCATATCTATAATGTATCGCATAATTTGTTTTGCACAAATATTGACTGTCTTTTATTTTACTTACGGGTGCACCATGTAAAACAAATTGAGGACAATTGTCATCTATTGGATTAGCTAATAAAGCTAAAGGTAATAGTAGTATTGATAGTAATAGTTTTTTCATCCGAATAATCCTTCTAAGGTTGCTTGCGGCTTTGCCGACCAACCAATACCATCTAATATTGTATTCATGGGTTCTAGAAAAGATTTATCAAACATTGTTTCGTAGTCTGCAAATTTTTTCAAGTCCAATTCGGGCGGTATAACAGTATTAAATGCTATACAGTTCTCACCAATAGTATTGGGCTCTTTTAAATATATAAATTTAATTTTATCACCTTCTTTTATCTTTTCATATCTTTTATCTAATCCCATTTTTTCAAGATAGAAATTATAAAGAAGTGCTCCCCTGACATGCATCGGGGTCGCCTGTTTATATATATTTGATCTGTCAGTATATTTATTTAACCCATTTACACCTCGAGGAAAAGATATATCTTCCGGAGGTAATTTACGATACATTTCTTCAAAATTACGAATATATTCTTGCAGGTTTTCTTCGGTATCCGTTAGTGCCATTTTAACCGCTTTTCGTAAACCATCTCTAATTGGTTCGGGTGTAGATGATCTAACAATTTCTAATCCCATAACTTTTAGCTTTGGTTCTGCATATTGAACTCCCTCGTTGTTATATACATTCAAAGCATAGCGTTTCTTTGCTACCCAAATGCCTTTGTCTGCTATAACCTCTCGTTTAAAGTAAACTTTGTTTTCAAATGCGTTGCTGTAATCTGCAATTTCATTGCTACATTGCATTAGGAATTCTTCAATTTTATCCTTACAAATTTTATCCAATATGCCTACTACTTTATCTCCGGGCATATCTTTATAGAATTTTTTGACCAATGGATCTAATGTAATATAACAAGCATCAGTGTCAGAATAAAAAGAATAGATATAATCTTTTGTTCCGCATACTTTATTCAAATACTCATTTAATGACTTGCCAATATATTGAATAATAAACTGGCCTGTTAAAGTAATACCTTCAGCAATTCGATCATCATAAAATCTAAAATACTCATTTGCCATTGCACCAAATAAAGAATTCATCTGAATCTTTCGAGCCATCTGAAAGTTATTATACTTAGATATTTCTTTTTGCCATTTCTTATCTTTTGTTTCTTCGTACTGAGTCTGTGCCTCGAGCATTAGCTTTTTATACTGTGTACGATCATTAAATAATTTTTGAACAATCTCAGGAAAGATGCCTTGTTTTTTTCTTGTGAAACAATATCCGTTTGCCGTCATGCAATAATCTTCATCCTTCAAGTCATCAAGATTAACACTTTTAGAAATAAGTTTGTTTACAGTTATATCTTTACTATACTGAGGAACCATTGTCTCCGGCGACAAATTATACTGCATAATAATACTAGGATACAGACTAGTTGCATCAAATGATACTACCCAATCATATTTGCCTGGTCGAGGTTCTTGAACATACGCACCCGCAATTTGTCTACCTGGTCTTTCTACTCGTTGATGGACAACAATATTTCGTTTCCACAATTCATTATATAGAATACAATCCCAAGTTCTTACTGCTGAGAAAATGTCAATAAAATTGCACTTTGCGTCATATGCCATTGTAAGGATAAGTTCAATTAATTTCATCTTCTCTTCAAGCTCGTCAACAAGTTCTACGTCTCGAATGTTATAGTCTACAAATTTTTGCCAATCGCCTTTCCAGAATGCAGAGAAAGAATCGAACTCATCATAGTTTAATTTCTCTTTGCCTAGCTCTACTTTGGCAATGTGATCTAATTTATATGATTCTTGATTAGAGTATGTGAACTTTTTGTAGAGATCTAGATAATCTAAAATTGCGATACCCATAACCTCAAAAGAAATATTTTCTTTCTTCAGTTTAAAGATTCGCTTTTCATTAACTACTTTCCAAGGAGACATCTTTTTAAGTTCATCTTCTCCGAGAATTTTAATGATTCGATTGCACAGATATGGAATATCAAAGAACTCCACATTCCATCCCGTAATAATATGGGGATGATCTTCGGAAATATATTCCAAGAACTTTCTTAGTAATGTTACTTCATCTTTACATTCAATATACGTGTGTCTGTCAGATGTTACTTTAAACGGATTCAATCCAAAAGAAACTAATTCCTTTGTCACATAATCCTGCATGGTAATAATTAATACTTTTTCATTTGTATTTGCTACATCAGGAAATCCGAGATCTGCAGATGTTTCAATATCCAAAGACCATATTTTCATTTGAGTTATATCAAATTCTACATTGTCTGGGAATGTGCTGGTAATATACTGATAAGTATAATTGGTGTTTCCAAAGATAGGAAAGTTCTCAACTTCTTTATACCTTGAGACATAATCTCTTGCCTCGCCGATACTTTCAAATTTTAATTCTTCTAAATTCTCACCAAATAACGATTTGAATTCTGATTCTTTTTTGGATTTAAAGAAAAGCGATGGTTTAAAGTTGACTCTATCTTGTACTTTTTTACCGTTGTTTATACCCCGTACTAAAATACTATTACCATATAGATTTACGCTAGTATAAAATTTCATTGTGAAAACCTTTAGGACATAAATAATATAGCATTATATTATATATCATGTAGAAAATCAATAGAATAAGGAGAAATCTATGTCCGACGCACCCAAACAATTATCAAGAAGCGAAAGAGAAGCGCAAATTAAAGATAAAGCCGGATGGCTTATTACCGTACTGGCTGCTTTGCTGGCCATTAATACTCTTATGGGTGGTAGCAATTCTAGTAAGGTTTTAAATAATACTATTGATGCGAATAATACATGGGCATTTTACCAAGCCAAATCTATCAAACAAACACTAGCTGAAATGGCATTAGACGATGCTAATCGTGCAAAGGATACTAAAAAGGTAGAAGCACTACAGGCTAAAATAGATCGGTATGAAAATGAACCTAAAGAAGGCAAGAAAGATCTAATGGCTAAAGCTCGTAAACTTGAAGAAGAGCGAAGCGTTGCTAAAGCAAGATCTCCTTGGTATACTTATGCAGGGTCTCTATTTCAAATTGCAATTGTATTATTAACTGCTAGTATTTTAGCTGTTAATATGCGATTGTATTGGGCCAGCATCGGCGTAGGAGCTGTTGCCATGTTTTTAATGAGCCAAGCAGTTTGGCTTTGGTTACCTTTTGTAATTTAAAAAATAAAATGTGTTTGATGAATGATTTAAAATGGAGCCGGACCATGACATAACATGGATCCGCTAACACTCCTAGCATTGGCGAACGGCGCCGTTGCTGCGATTAAAAAGGGTTGTCAGCTTTACAAAGATATTAAGAGCGCTGCGGGTGACGTAAAGGGCGTGCTGGATGACTTAGATAAGCAATTTAATAAACAACACGAAAGCAAACCTGCGACTAAAGAACAACGACAGCAGTTTGAGCAAAAGAAAAAAGAAGTAAAAGAAAATATTTTAAAAGATCCTAATGATGTTATGTCTGTCATTGGCGATCAACTAGGAACATTCTTTGATGCAATGGACAAGATTGAGGAATTGTTCTATGATGAAGAAAAGAAATCTAAAGAGGTATATACGGGAGATGTATCACTAAGCCGCAGAGCATTGCAAAGAGTATTGATTCGTTCCAGACTAGAACAAATGGAAGTAGAATTACGAGAACAAATGATTTATAATGTTCCCGCGGATCTAAAAGATTTGTGGACTCGCTTTCAAGATATGCGTGTTCAAATTATAGGCGAACAAAAAATTGCAAGAAAAGTAAAAGAAAAAGAAGATGCAATTAAAGCAGCACGTCGTCAAAAAAGAATGGAAGCATTATCTTTTGAACTTTCTTTGGTTGTTGGAGTACTAGTAATATTCATTATTATAGGGGCTTTGTTCACATGGATACATTACGACAAGAAAAAAAGATGGCCAGAATTGGAACAAAGAACATACCAACAAGAGTTGGAAAGAGAAAAGCAATTAAGAAACGAAAGAATTTTACAGGCAATCAAATATCTTGATGAGAAAAATCAAGAACAAAATAAGAAATTAATAACACCGAATGAAGAAAAATAAATACACATTTTTAGAATGGGTATTTGACAATGTTGGGTTTGCCAAATTTATTTTATTTTTTTATCTATTTTTATTATTATTGTGCACGGGACTATTAGGGTTTGTTTGGTTATACACCAAGCACTAATATGAGTCCTTTTAAAAAAACAATACTCGGCATTAGTACTGCTGTTACAATAGCCTCGCCTTTTATTCCCGATTCAGTTAATATTAGTGTATCAGTACCTATAAAAATTGAGGCTCAGGTATCTAAAAAAGAAAAACAATATAATGTTGTAACAAAGAGTTGTACTTTAGAAAAATCCTTTGTAACCAACGATGGAGTAAAAGTATGTGATTATACTTGCGGAGGATCGGACAAACAACACATCTACAAAACTTACTTTTATAAAAATGCCGTTTGCCCGAAAGTGATTCAGGAACAAATCAAAGAAAAAAGTAATTAATTTCCTACAACATTTAAAGAAGATGTATTAGGATTTTTTCCTGTTAAAATCTGAATGCCGGTTCCAAACAATATATTGTATTGATTATATACATCTTCTTGTAAGTCAGCTTCCCAAATAATAGAAGCTGCTTTCAATGTAATAGTATGATCCTTTGCATATCCTGCATAAGGAATCAATGCCATTGAATGTTGGTCGGGAGTGGATTTAGAAGGAACAAGAACAATAGCACATGGCTTTGTTACTACAATCTCAATACCATTACGATAATCAATATCCCCTACAATTTCTTCGCCTGTTACAAGTTTAATTACTTTAATCATTTTATTTCCTTTAATGCCAATAACGTATATTTTGATTTCGCGCAGATTGCGTCAACTCAATCCACATTATAAAATAGTATTTAATATTTGTCAATAGCTTTTTCATAATGAATTGTCCGTAGATATTTTCTTAGTTTTACTTGTAGGTTCTTTAATCTCTATTTTCTTAGGCTTCTTATGCTCGGGTATAATACGCTCCAAGAAAATTCTTAGCATGCCATTTAACATTTCTGCATCTTTAACTTCAATCTGATCGTCCAAAGCAAAGTTGCGAGTAAATGCTCTATTAGCAATTCCCTTAAATAGGAAATTATCATCATTATCTGTGGTTTGAATATTGCCTTTAACAATCATCTTGTTATCAGCCAATTCAATTTCAATATCTTGTTTAGCAAAACCTGCAGCAGCAATTTCTATTACATAAGTATTGTCGCCAGTTTTCTTAACATTGTACGGAGGATAATTGGGAATGTTCTTTGTTATATCGTCATGCATTTTTGTAAGACGAGTAAACTGGTCATCAAACCCAATAAAATATTTGTCCATTTCTTTGAACATATTTGTGTCGAAACGAGGCATTGTTATTAGTGTCATTTGTTACTCCCTATTACTTAGATTTAGATTTGTTAGAACCATCAAAGAAGCGAGTCATTGACTCTGTACCAACGGAAATCAAATCCAATCCAGATTTTGCGATCTGTTTTGTAAATGTACGTTGTGCTTCAACGAAATCTATTAGGGGTTTTTGGATTATGTCTTCCTTCATTGTGTTACGAAGGAATTCTAGTTTGGCGTTTTGAATAGTATCAATAGCCATGTCTGCGTAAAATGTACTCATAATTTTCTCCTTAAAAGCGAGTATTAAAATGCTTACCCCGAAGGCATAAGATCTGACGGTTTTATTGAGACCCGTCAACTCTGTTTCCCATCCCTGGGAACATACTTATTTATTACTAGTTGTTAATTTTTTCTTACCAATGTTATACTTTGTTTCCAATTTCCATTCTTCTTTTTCTCTATGTGAGATAACTTTGATCTGGGATAACGGAGCATAGTCTTGGAATAATTCAGGATTGTTAACTTTAACCAATCCCCAATCTACTAATAACTTTGAAATTGTATTTCTACGCTGCAAATCATTTTCAGATAGATCTGCAGTTTTACCATCTAATGCAAATAATTCTTTAAAATGAACTATAAAATATCTACCCTGTTTGTGTAGTATATGGCATGATTGATATAGAGTTTTATCTTTTCTAGAAGCGACACCAATTCGTGTTAATGTTTCTCTTACTTTTAAAAAATCATCTGGTTCAGACAAAATTACTTCTAAGGGATGATACCCTGGAAAATCAATATTGATTATATCAGTACTCATTACATCCACCCACCTTTTGTTATTCTTTTTTTCATTTCTTCAATAGTCGAAGAATTTAGAAGTGGGAGTACTTGTTTGGCCTTTTCCGTGCTATAGCCATAGTATTCTTTGATAACTTCCAATTCAGCGACCTTCTCAGCCTTGATCCATTTATTGAATCTCTTCCGGGGCCTAATAATATTTATAAGAAAATCAAATTGTAGAATCTTAGCTAGATGGGGTCTAGAATTCATCTCGTTCGCAGGAATTACTGTATCTGCTCCGTAGGAAAGTCCTTTATTAATGATGTAGGGGTTATATTGTTTCTCAGACCAATCGTCCACAATTAGCTTTTCTTTGCTATGATGTATAGCATTGATAAAATCGAAAGGGGAAATAGATGGAGCTTTATATGGAACCGCCTCGGGTTTTGCTACAGGTTCCCCTAAAAAATCTAAACTCATGTTAACATCCTTACTAGTCCAACTGTGTCAATAGTGGTTAACAGTATATAGTTAGCAAGCATCCCAAATGATTTCCGAGTATAACTAGCCCAAGCATAGAGGGCACAACCACCAATCCACACAGGATAAAGAGCAAGAAGAGGAGGATTTGGGACTGTGAGTGCCATGGTGATTGAGCAGCCAATACTAATAGCCCAAGCCAACAACTCAACAGCAAAACGAATGCGATTAGACTTAAAATCATCTTTGATCCATTTAAATACGTCTAAAATTATAGTGTTTATAATACACCCGAATTCGGATTATCTACAGCAAGTGCAACTAGTGCATGCGCAGTATATGTAACCTGGTCTTCAGATAATTTTAAATTATATGCTTTATCTAGGATATGTAATGTCTCATGCATCAAGGCAATACGTTTTGTTTGTTCTGTAATGCCAGTGTTTATCATAATCTTTTGATTATTAAAATCTGCAAGACCAATGTTACCATTCATCTCCTCGGAAGATAGATATTGAATTTCGTAATCTATACCCGCAACTCTAATATTTTTCATTTAAACTCCACTGCTGCCATAATCTCAGTTAAACACGCGACCAAATTAATTTCTTGGTCTGCACAAAATGCTGCTTTATACTGATAATCTGCAAGCAATAAAACAAGTTGCGGAACCTGTACTACATTATCACATAGTGTATCATACAACTTTCTAAACAAAGTCTGAGGATCATTGTCAATATTATTAACTACCCATGTACGCATTTTCTTCCAATCGCCTTCTTTCAAAGAAGCGATTAAGTCTTGCATATTGACTTCGCCCATACTAACAAAGATACCTTCATCAATATTACCCGATGCACTGTATCGTTGCAGTTCATTTAGAATACGACGATAATCGGGAAAATGCTTTTCGATAACCTTTGCGATTACTTTACTATCTGCAGTGATGCTTTCAATTGAAAGAATCTCGGTTACACGCTTAAAGAATAGTGCAGCAATCTTTGGCTTTTCAGTCTTCGGTAATTTAAATTCGATAACCGCAGTTCGAGAATGAAGTGGAGGAATAATTCTATTCTTAAAGTTACAAGTTAAAATAAACCTGCAATTATTTGAGAACTCTTCCATAAATGCTCTAAGAGCAGGTTGTGTAGAATTAGGATTCAAATAATCTGCTTCGTCTAGAATAACAACCTTTGGCTTTCCGCTGAATGATACAGTAGAAGCAAACTGTTTAATCTTAGTACGAAGAACATCAATGCCCGATTCTTCTGAACCGTTAATGACCATGTAATCGGTTTCTAATTCTTCACACAATGCTCGGGCAACAGTAGTCTTACCCATACCTGCGCCGCCGCAGAGTAGCATATTTTGTATCTCATTTTTAGTGAGCATTTCCTGAAAGATCTTTTTTTGATCCGCAGGAAGAATACAATCATCTAGTTTACGGGGCCGATACTTTTCAACCCACAAAAATTCATCTTCACGATAATCCATAACAACTCCATAATATAATTAAAGTTCTCCGTCAATCCAAATCCAACCAAATACAAATTTAATCATTTGACGGTGAAACCAATTTGGCTTCTTTGTAAATGCAATACGAAAACCTCGATTTAATTCCAAGTACCCAACATACACAGGTTGTTTGAGTATAGATACTTCACCCGAGGATACATAGTAATTTTTGGATTCCATCAAATTACTTTTAAAATATTTGGATTGTCTAATATTTGTTGAGGCACATTCAATTTTGATATTAAATCATTTCTAACAAAAATAGCATTGCCGGTATAATGCACTAACGTATATCCTTTATTCATACCTATTTCTAAAGTAGTTGTAAAGGTTGATCCTTTGGAAATAGGTTCGCCTGCAGGAATATGATGTCTCCATTTTACACCGACAGGGGCACTGCTATTAGTTTCAATAATTACAACCTTTGGGGTATATGTATGAAAGGTATCCCAGACATCACTATCATAAGAATCAATATCTATAGATAACAATTCAAAATCTTTAGGACAATTTGTTTGTTGCAACAATTTATATAATGATTTATCTTGATAATCAAATTGGGAAATCCAAGCTTGTATTGGTGTGATTAGAGGATATTCTTTAGCAGTGTCAAGAAGATCTTTATACTTTTCTTCATCACCTTCAATCATAACAACACTCCATCCTCTTAATACAAGAGCAAATGCGTTACTCAAATACTTACCATCCCATGCGCCAAATTCTACGGCCCAAGAAGATAGTGTGTCAGGTACTTCTAATCTTTTGAAAATTTCTTTTAAAATTCCATCCTCACCGTGTTGAGAATATTCGTTGTTTGAATAATTATATAAAAACATATTATACCTTTGAATCGGGTTCCATTGCAATAAAGTATTCCAAAGCTTTTGTTTCATGTTTAAAGTGGAATGCTTTCTTTTTCGAGATTGTTACTGTATAAGAATCGGGAATAACTTTAAAGTTTTCAACTGCCATGTGGCAATCAAAAGTATGTTCGCTTGTCCCAACCACTTTCTTATAAGTATTTGCTGTGTCATTCTTTTTATCACCGATAGTCAATGTAACAGTTGTTCCATCGGATGAAATAGTAATTGTTGGTGCACCAGTAATACCTGCTGCCTTCATAATCATATGAACATCTTCTGCTGTCAATTTAAATTGATAGTGATTATCTACTTCGATGCTTTTGTCTGGTGCTGCAACAATAACTGACGGACTAGAATAGAAGTACTCAAACTTACCATTGTCCTTAGAAATTGTTAGGCTTTTATCACCAAACTCCACATCCTGATTCTCCATTAGTGTTAGCAAAGCCAACAACGAATTCAAATCATAAACTGCTACTTCCTCCGGAAAATCTTCTGCTACATCAGCCTTCGCAAAAATATTTTTTGCTGTACTAATTGTTGCTAAAGTCTTACCTTTACGAATAAGAATGTTGCTGTTTACTCCAGCAAAGTTCTTTAGGATATCAATCGTTTCTTTACTAATTTGCATAATCTAACTCCTTGTTTCAATAACATATTATAATATAGGTAACGTAAAAAGTCTATACTATTACCTATTTTTTAAAAGTTCGTACATCCTTGCGTACGTTTCTTTTATCCCGGTTTCAATATCAATTTTTTGTTCCCATCCTGTACTTTTTAATAAACTATTATCAGGTACAAAATTCATAGTATCCCTATCTGCGATGTCGGTAGTATCAATTTTTAATTCAGAAGCGCTTTCCAATAGCTGCACTAACTCAGATGTAGGAGTTAATATACTTGAACAAACATTTACTGGACCAGTAAGGTCAGAATAAACTAATCCAAAGATTGCGTCTGCAACATCTTCTACATGTATATAATCTCTAACAGCATCTAATGCTTTTACTTTGGTTGTTCCATCTAAAACTAATTCTTTTATCATTCTATTAATGAATAACGGATTCTTGTATCTATCATATTCTCCATATATTGTAGATACTCTCGCAGTTATACTAGGAACATCTGAGTATAATTTTGTTACTTCTTCAGCTAAGTATTTACTAAAGATATAATTATTTTTATATGGATTTATCTTTTGTGTTTCATCCACTTTACTCAAAATAGTGTTTTCATCGTAAATAGATACTGTACCTATGCTAACAATCTTTTCTATTTTTTTGACATCTTTAAAATATGAGAATATTTTTCGAATAGGCAATACGTTCTTTTCAATGTCATCGATACTAAATGTATCTGTATTATTAAGAGAAATAAAATCGGAATTGCCGATTAACATTATTACTCGATCAAAATATAATCTTTCTAATACTTCAGGTAATTTTTCTATGCTGTCGCAATTGATATGATATCTTGCTTCATTTGGTTGTGTTCTACCTACAGAAATAACATCTTTATATTTTTTTAGTATATGCGAACCTAAAAAACCATTCCCCCCTAAAATGACTGTGCTCATGTATTCTCCTTTTGTTGCTAATATTTATAATATTAATGATACATTTCGCACATTTTTCTATAGGTTTTCCGTAAGCCGGTATCAAGATCAAATTTAGGTTCCCAGCCGGTTAATTTTTTTATTAAACTAATATCGGCCACAAATTTCATATGGCCAGTTGCAGGTCCATCACCCAATTCAATTTTTATTTTAGATTCATCTTCTAATATACGAACAACGTCTGCAACAGAATTAATTTGGCCACTAGCAACGTTAACAGGACCTGTATAATCAGTATGTAATAATTTAACAATTGCATCAGATGCATCTTCAGTATAAATAAAATCTCGTTGAGGTTTAAGGTTTAGTACTCTTGCTTTTTTATTAAATACTAAACCTTCTACTAATTGATTTACCAGGTCTGGTCGATTTAATGCAGTTGTTGGACCATAGATATTAGTTAATCTAACAATAATATTTGGAATTTCAGAATAAAAATTTGCAACTTGTTCGCCTAAATATTTACTAAAGATATAATTGTTTTGATATGGTCTTAATGCCTGTGTTTCATCTACCGGCAAAATCATTTGGTCACGATCATATAATAGGATAGAACTAAAACTAATAAGTTTCTTTATTGGTCTTTGCTGAAAATATGATAAAATTTTTGTCAACGGAATAAGATTTTTATCTATAGCTTCAAGATGATATGGTTTTTGTTCATTTAAAATTGTATGATTAGAGCTACCAATCATCATTATAACTTTATCAAATTCTAAAGTATCTAATACTTTAGAAAGATGTTCTATGCTAGGACAATCTACATGATGTACTGCACTAGCAGGTTTAGTTCTACCAACAGAAATAATATCAGGATATTTTTTTAATATTTGAGGACCTAAAAATCCGCTTCCACCTAAAATAATTGTGCTCATACTGTATCCTTTATTTCAATGTCATGTATATATAAAAGCATCAAAGCATAGTGCAATATTTTCATAATATCTTTTCTATTCTTTCCATTCTTTTTACCGTACCGTTGTGTATATTTTAATACATTCCCGGCAGTAAATCCCTCACCGTGTCCACTATCTATAATAAACTCAGTAGCTTGAAACTTATTAAGAGAATAGTGTTCGCTATATGTGCTATTAATATATTGTTTTAATTCTTCTATTAAGGTATCTTCATTATACTTATAATTTATTTTCTCCAAGGAAGTACTCCATTATATTTAGTGTTCATTAATTCATTTCCCTTAAGGAAAAATTCTTTTTGTACGGAATCCATTCTGTTTCCTGCTCTATAGTTAACAGTATATTCCCCTGATACGTTACAATCTATTTTATTACCTTTAAGTGCGTATGTCAATGCTCGATCAACTTCAGGTTGATCGTCGGGATGTCTTGCTCTCCTATGCCATAATGGGGATAATTGCAATGCCAATTGTCTAGGAAAAAAGAAACAATTTACATCCACAAAATAATCTCCAATAACCGATTCCCAATTACCTAGGCTTTCACAATCATCATTACAAATATAAGTTCCATCTTGATCTACAATTTTTCTTAATGAGCACGCCCATTTATCATCTTTAATAACTGACATTAAACTTTCTATATGATTCGGTTCTACCCAATTATCTTCATCCAGAAAAGAGATATAATTACCCTTTGCCAAATACGTGGATGCTCCATAAATTTTATGACCATTGTATTGTTCAATGCCGGTAGGATAAGGTAATACTATTAGATCAATATCTAAATTAGGAATTCGTTCAAGTATTTTTTCAACCTTATCAAAATGGTGAGCACCATCAACCACTACTAAGTGTTGAAAATTTTTATATGTTTGATTTGCAACTGATAAAATATTTTGTTCCAAATATTCGGAACCGGTTGTTGCTGTTACTATAGTTACATCACTCATTATTTACTTTCAAAATATTGTTTATATGTTCTTGCAATATATCCTTTATTGCGCTCAAAAATTTCACCCATTCTCGAATTAACTTTAGATTCGGATTTTTCTCTAGTAGATCCCCAATCAACTTCACTATCATATTTTAATGCATAGACTCCATTCTTATATCCATGCATATTCATTCGAATGCTCATATCATGGCAATCAAAACCGCATGGAGCTAAATCCTCATTATAAAAACCTACTTCGTTATATCTTTTCCATTGTATACATGTAGGGCTACGAATAACTGCTTCAGTTATTACAAATTCATTATACTTAATTTCCTTAAAATGTGTTAATCCTAATTTTTTCCAATGCCCAAATTCTGATTCTTGAAAATTACTTTCAAATATACTATTGCCATCAGAATGTAAGCTACATCCTAACCTACACGTAATATATCCTAAATCAGTATATGCCTCAAATAGATTTCTAAAAATTAAATCTATATTATCTTCTTTAAGTACAACATCGTCTTGTACAGTAAAAATTAAATCATCAGGAGAAGGATTACAATTATTTCGAATATACGAAAGTCCGGTGTTTAAAGATAATATTTCATGCACATCATTTTGATAAAGCAATGTTACTTTATCCTCAATAGAATTTGCAGTAATATATTCTTTTAGTATTGCCTCCGTTTTATCTGTACATCCATCTATAATAAAAATAATTTCATAAGGTATAGTTTCACTTACCGATCTATAAATTCCATCAATAACTTGTTCAATTAAATTTTCTTTATTATGAACAGGTGTTATAAAATATGCTTTCATAAAAATATTCCTTTATCAAACTTTACAGATGCGGGTAAATTTTTTTGATCAAACCCCTCAAATTCCTTCATTGAGCCAGGATACAAAGGCATATCATATTCATCATATCCATTACCGCAAAACGAATACCTATTCTTTAGTTTTAATCTAGTATCCTTGAACCAACCTTCTTTCATACAGTGTATCATTGTAGTTTCTTTTACATAGGGGTAAATATAATCTCTAAGATATACTTGGTCATTGGTATAGTAATTAGTGTTAAACATAAATTTATTCATAACATCTAATATATAATCTGGCAATTTACCTTTAAATCCAAACGCACACGCAATTATTGGAAATTCATAATGTGCTTCGTGGTCTCTATAGATATGAAAAGATTTACTAGAATCAACCCATTCGCCAACAGCCATTTGTTCTCGCTGCGTAATTCTGCCATCTGCATCTCTAACAATTACTATATTATCTTGATCTTCAAATAGGGGCAAAAATCTCCAGAATACCCCATGACTATTATCTTTAATTTCTATAATCTGAGCATCCGGCATTAACTTCTCATATCGTTTTCTATCATCAGTATAAATTCGATATGTCCAATCTGGATAAAATTCTTTTGTTAATTCATATTGTCTTATTGCTCCAAAGACATATCTAATATTGTTACCATATTCGGAAGTTGAAACTATTTTCATATATCACCAAATAAAATTGTGTTTATAATATTTTACTATTTCTTTTAAAGATTTATTGAAATCTGCTACAGGTTTCCATCCTAGATTTTTTAATTTAGTATCGTCTATAGAATATCTAACATCCTGGCCTTGACGCTTTTCAGAAAAATCCATATACTTATTATAATCTTTTATCGAACCTTTAAAGAATATATCTATAGTTTTCTTGGCAACTACAATATTCTGTTCTTCATAGTTGCCCGAGATGTTATAAATTTCATTAACACTTTTAGATTTAATTAAAGTTATAATTGCGGATGCCGTATCTTCTACATGCAACCAAGTCCTTTTAGGTGTACCATTATCATGCATAACAATAGGTCTTCCTAAAGATAAATGTTTACATGCTTTCGGAATAAATTTTTCTACATACTGTCCGATGCCATAATTATTAGTTGGTCTAACAATTAAGTATGGTACTTCATATGTTCTTGCCCAAGCAAGAACCAACATATCTGCGGCGGCTTTAGTTGCGGAATAAGGATTACTAGGTTTTAATAAATCTCTTTCAACGTGTGCACCTTGTTCAATATCCCCATATACTTCATCTGTACTAAAATGTAAAAGTATAGGTCTTCTTGCTTTTGGTTTTGCTTTAATAAGCTCTAGTATTTTGTGTACACCATTTATGTTACTTTTAAGAAACACTTCAGAACTAACTATGCTATTATCGACATGAGTTTCTGCGGCAGTGTTAATAACATAATCGCAATCAAAAATACAATCTAAATCATTAATATCCGATTCTAAAAATTTAAACTTAGGATACTTTAATAATGAAGGAAGGAAATTTAAATTGCTAGCATAAGTCTTTTTGTCTACACCAAAAACATAGTGGCCTTCATCCAAGATTTTTTTAGTTACATGATAACCTATAAACCCCAAACACCCCGTAACATAAAGTATTTTCATATATAATCCCCAAATCCTTTTTCCAAACCATCCAGTTCAATTCCCAAAGTTTTTAACCCGAAACTGCTCCCAGTGTAGTTATTAAAACTAGTACTGATAACTTTGAAGGTTGGTTCCAAGTTACAAACTTTGCAAAAAAGTTCTAATGCCTCACTAATTTTAATTTTATTTTCATAAACAGCATTAACATCACTGATTGGCCATGCTTGCTTTATATAATAATCAACTACTTTACATAAATCATTTATACTAAAATAATCAAAATATCTATCGTTACTAATTTCGATATGTCCTTGTTTTAGAAAACGTGAAAACAATCTTGTTTCTAATTCGCCATATCCAAAACAATTAAAGATACGAATATTATAAAAGTTATCAGTTTTTGCAGACAATCTTGCCTTTACATTTTGCCCCCAACCGTAACTGTCTTTAGGCATATGATTAAAAATATCTGATTCTATTACACAATCAATATTTGTGGACCTATCAAACTCCGCACCCGACGCAGTATTAATAAATTTACCAAATAATTCTCTATTATTATAGAAGTTCATAAAGATACCTAGGTTATTTCTAGCATCGTTTAATGACTCGTCATTAGTCATAATTGCCGCGCAATTAATAATTACATCAAAGTTTCCTTCTTTTAAAAACATTGTAACCGCATTAGGATTAAGCATATCCAATATGTCCCTAGTTACAGGAGTCACATGGTGATTGCTTATTAAATGTCTCGCAAGGTTTCGCCCAACAAAACCTTTTGCACCTAACACGGCTATTCTCATATCTTAACAATCATCTCCGCGTCAAGCTCTTCCTGACTTAAGAACGGACTCATTTCATGTAGACCGCCCTGCTTCCCGTCTGGTTTCATAGCCTGTGCTGGCTGCACGTCTAGTTCGTGCTGACTCATAAACTCAACAATAACAGGATGATTTCCGCGCATGACGCCAGACATATATGTGTCTAACCCTTGATTATTAGTTATTTTAAAATAAGGAATTTCAAATGCATCAGCAATTCTAGAAATATCTGCAAAATATACGCCGGTTGAATTACTAACTCCCCATTGACGTCCGCCGAACATTTTATTTTGTGTTTGTTTAATACTCATATAGCCATCGTTATTAATAACAAAAATCTTAACAGGAATATTATGTTGTCTGATTACAGCAAGTTCCTGCATATTAGTATAGAAACTACCTTCTCCAATAACTAACACAATGTTTAGGCTAGGATCCGCAAAATGAACTCCGACACTCGCGGGTAAAGCATATCCCATATCACCCTGGGCAGATTGAGCCATATAACGACAGTCTTTTTTGTACTTACCGTTAGTAGAAAGTATGTAACATGGTTGCCCTGCGTCTACAACAAAACAATCTTTCGACTCCATATTACGATTAATACTTTCCACAATTTCATATAGATTTAACCCATCTGTATCTGGACGATGAACTTCCGGTTGATATAGCGGCCATTTATTTTTCCAATACAAACATTTATCGGCCCAAGTGTTTAATTTATAATCGCTCGGGTTACGTTGCATTGTATATAGAAAATCATATACGTTACAATTAATTGCGTTATCAACTTTAAAGATATCTTTTTTAAGTTCACTAGGATCAATATCAACCATGATTTTTGTACTATACGGACTAAAGGTTTTTGAATCATATCCTATATGTGTTACGTTCATTGAACAACCTAAAATAAGTAAACAGTCTGCATTTTGTAATGCAAAATTAGCAGCGCGTGCACCTTTGATGCCCATCATTCCTAAATTTTGATCATGTTCGTATTCAATTAAATCCCTAGAAAGAAATGTCGTAACAAAGGGAATATTATATTTATCAACAATATTTCTAAACAATTCTCTAGCATTGCCCAGGGCAATCCCATTGCCTGCCACAATAACAGGGCGTTCAGATTTAAATAAAACTTGCAAGGCATCCATCACGCCTTCAATGTGTTTAGATGCGTGGTCTATTTTATCCTCAACGTATTCTTCGCAACCTTCTGGAATTTGCGCAGTCTGTATATTTCCCGGAACATCTATCCACACTGGTCCTGGACGCCCGTCTTGTGCAATGTGTATGGCTTTGGTTAATTCATATGGTATATCTTTAGCATTTTCTATAGCTATAGAGTATTTACAAATCCCCTCAACTGTTTTAATAGCATCAAGATCTTGAATACCATATTTACGAAGATGTATTCCTTTTTCTTTATTGATGTACTTTGCCTGATTAGACATCCCAGTATTTCCACTTAAGAATAATACAGGAGCACTTTCCTCATAAGCATTTAACAAACTAGTCATTGCATTAGTTACACCGCAGCCTGCAGTAACATTACAAACACTAAGTTTCTTATTAGTTCTCGCAGATCCTACTGCAGCATGCCCTGCGCCTTGTTCGTGATGAAATGCAATATAGTCAATATTTGGATTGCTGATAAACCCATCATTTAGGCCGGCAGTACTTCCCCCAACTAACCCATATACTTTAGTTACACCTATATCATTTAACTTTTTAGCAATATAATCACATACTCGCATTTTTAATCCTTTAGCATTTTAAATATATCAATGCATTTCGTTCTAAACTTAAAATCATTTATAAATTGTTGTTTTTCTAAACCAAAATTAGTTGGAGCAATAATACTTAATTTACCACCAACATTCTTTTTGTCTTTATTCATAGCTTCAAATACTTTATCGAATTCTATATTATTTAAAATATCTAAAAATTCTGCATACAGAATGTATAAGATACTATGATATTTATCATACCACTCTTTATTAGTTAACGCATTTGCTAAATCCATTCCTATTGCAACAGCTATGCCGTGTGGTATATCATAGTTACTAGCACTTTCTATTGCATGCCCAAAACAATGTCCGTAATTTAATAAATTACGAATACCTTTATCGAATTCATCTGCCTCAATAAAATATTTTTTGATGAGTAATGCTTTAGCTATATGCTCATCTGTAACTGGTCTAGATGATGCTACTTTAAAAATCTCTTTTTTATCGCAATTATTAATTATCATAAGTTTAATTAATTCCGACAATCCGCTTTTTATGTCTCGATTTTCTAATGTATTACGAAACTTATTATCAATGTAAACATTTCTGGGAGGATTAAATGTACCTAACAGATTTTTATATTGATTAAAATTAATTGAACTTTTACTACCTATACAACTATCCGTTTGCGCAAGTAAAGTAGTTGGGACAAAACTCCAGGGTATTCCTCTCATAAAAGTTGAAGCAATCCAACAAGTTATATCCTGGGTAATACCTCCACCTATTGCAATCAAATGACTATCTCTTCGCATATTCATTTTAACCAAAGTATCTATAATACTATCCGCTGCCTGATAGCTTTTTTCCGATTCGTTCGCATTAATAATAATAGCATTATTTAAGTTTATATTATAATAGTCTACTACAGTTTTGTCAATAATAAAGTGAGTACCAATTTCAGCAATATTAATAGTATTGATACTACAAAATTCTACGTTATAATTACCAAATTTACTTTTTACTTCAAAATCAAGCACAGGTAAATCCCCCGTCGATTACAATATTTTGCCCAGTAATATAACTATTTTGAGTACACAACCAATATACATATTCAGAAATATCTGCAGGGTGCCCCAACCTATTAATAGGAACTCTCTCTAGTATTTTTTTAATACCTGCCTCTCCCAAATTTTTTCTCGTAAGATCAGTATCTATAAAACCTGGACTAACGCAGTTAATACGTATATTATGAGAACCAAATTCTGCAGCTAAGGATTTAGTCATGCCTTCTAATGCAAATTTATTTGCACTATATGCCGCCCTTCCGGATTTACTTATTTTACTCCAAACGCTAGCAATGTTTACAATATGTCCCCCATTTTCAATCATATGAGGTAATACTGCCTGGCATAACCTATATGGTGCATATACATTAACCATATGTTGATCATTCCAATCGTCGGGCGTAATTTCAAGAAAAGGTTTAATACGATTAATACCTGCATTATTAACTAACGCATCAATTTGCAAATCACTAATTATACTTGCTAACGACTCTACCTGATCCTTTTTAGTAAAATTTGCCTCAAAATAATAATCTAAATAATCGGGTTTAGCAGTACCCGGTGTACCCGTACCAATAACTTTATGTCCCCCGAGGTGGAATAACCCGGCAATACTTTTACCTATTCCCCGAGTAGCACCAGTTACAAGAACTTTCATTGCGCAGTTAAAATTTTCCAACGGTCATCTAACATCTTAATACGCTTGTCATCCTCAGTAAAGATTGAACCATAATAATCGCGTTTGTTTTGTAACCACAACAGTTCAAAGCGAACACCGTTTACTAATCCCTGTGCAAGATCAGTGACTTCAGTAGCAGATCCATCAAACACAATCTTACGGGTCTCAAAACGTGTTAGATGTATTTGCCGAATTTGTTTTAACACATCAATACTGTCTGAACTTACGCCGCCACCTACAACAATCTCTTGGCCAGCATCCTTAGCAATTTGTGCCACGTCTAAAACACATTCAGTGACCTTAGGTAGGTTTATATCATCACGCCCCCATCCTTCTTCGCGGCGACTCATGCTAAAGTCTACACGACCAAACACCACACCATCGACGCCACCTTCAACAGTTGCCTGCTTGCTCATACCCTCGCGATTAATATAACCGGTGTGTGTTTCTAAGTTATATAAAAATTCTGTGCTTTCCTGTTCTTCCTTATTAAAGACTTTATTTTTTGCATCAATAAATTTCCATAAAGCATACGGAGTTTCAATCATAGGCCCAATTACATAATCAACACCTATTTGCTTAGCTATCATTAAATCTGTCATAGCCTCGCATCCACCAACCTTAAGTGCAATTTTAAGATCTGCTCGACGAGCTAATTCTATTAAACGCAATAGCTCATCTACTCTAGTACCTTCTGCTTCAAATTCAGCTTTAACTGCAACATAACCAAATTCATTTTTACCCTTTTTGAGGATATCTAGCATTTGTCTTTCTTTTAAATTCATTTTATTTTCCTTTAATTAAAAATTAAGCGCCAAAATGGCACACGTATTCATTCCCATATATTTACTAACTAAATAAACTCATAAATCCATCAACCTGCTCACCTATATAAACAATTTGTTCTGGCGTAATAACAGGACTTGTTCCATGAAAATATGTGTTTGTCATAACCATTGTTGCTACAGGAAAATTTGCTTTAGCATCTGCAGGATCCATGATATGAGAATACGCAGGTTGTAGCATAATGTTTCCAGCAAAATATGGTCTTGTCTGAATAAGTTTTTCTTCTAGATAATCCACAATATCACTTCTTGTAAAAGGAGAACCTTTACGAATAGTTAACGGAAATGCAAACCAACTAGGATCTGAATGTTCCTGTGGTCTAGGTAAGTGGAAATATTCTTCGTACTTACTATAGATATCAAATAACAGTTTGTAGTTACGTCTACGCAAGAAATGAATCTGATCTAATTTTTCTAATTGAACCAAACCCATTGCACCTTGCATTTCAATCGGTTTTAGATTGTATCCAATCTCATCATACACATACTTGTGGTCAAATATTTCACCGGGCATTGTTGGTATCCATTCTTGGAATCGTTTACCGCAAGTACCACACTTAAGTTTGTTTGCTTCGGGTCCTACACAGTAACAACCTCTACCCCATTCCCTAAATGATCTAGCAATAACTTCTGTCTCATAAGTTCTACATGCTACAAAACCACCCTCACCCATAGTCATATGATGAGCAGGATAGAAAGAACACGATGACATTTCACCATATGAACCTAAAGGTTTACCCTCGTATGTACTACCTAAAGCATCACAGCAATCTTCTAATAAGATTAGGTCATACTTATTAACTAATTCCATAACCCAACGCATATTGGGAGGATTACCTAATACATGAGCAAATGTAATTACTTTAATCTTGTGTTGCTTAATTAGTTCTTCTGCTTTAGTTAAATCTAAATTAAGTGTATCTAATTCAATATCTAAAAATACAGGCTCAAAGCCTAATTGTAGTGTAGGATTTAAGGTAGTAGGAAATCCTGCAATAGGCATTAGCACTTTTGTTCCCCGAGGTAAATTATATCCTCGTTTAGAAGTTAAGGTTGCTAGCATCAATAGGTTAGAACTAGAACCGGAGTTAGTTAGAATACCATGATTCTTACCAAACTGTTTAGGAAATTCTTTTTCAAACTTAAGAGACTTGTCTCCCATTACTAACCATCCGTCAAGCAATGTGTCAAGAACAGACATATATTCATGTTCATCAAAATAAGGACCAGCATAATTTACAAAATCTTTTCCGGCTGTCCATTTTTTATTTGCTGCTTTTTCTTGAAAGTATTCAGCAACGCTATTAATTATTTCTTGTTTGTTCATGGTTTCCAATAGGCATAATTGCCTTCCATATGTCGTACTTGATCTCTATTTCTTGCTTCATCCTCTTTTAATGGGTATATCCAATGTTCATTAAAATATTCTGCCCAAACTTTAAATCCTTCTACTTCTGTCCATCTATACCCAAGAATGCCAAATAATAACTGATGCATACCTCCAATTTGTATTCCTACTTTACCCCGTTTTTTAGCATGTTCTGCATAGATGGGGGATGAACCGGACGAACCTCCAATTAGAACATCGTAGTCATATTTGTCAATTTCTTTTTTTATGTATTCTACATTATCTAACCAAGTTTCACATCCGGGATATTGTCTATCATCTAATAAAGGGTGGTATGGTGAACGTATACAACCAACCAATTCAAACGGAGCAACTAATTCTAAATTATTTCCCCAAATTTTATCGATCTTTTCCCATTGCGATTTGATAGTTTCGCAATGTGTAGATACAACTAATACTTTTTTATTTTTTAAATATTTGGTCCAAGGATTTTTTACTTTAAAAGTTCCGCATAATCCACCTCGCAACAAACCGATAGGATCTAATACCATAAGACTATCGTGTCCAAAGAACATTGGCTTTTCCCCAAATGTGTTTGTAAACCTAGTGTCTCTTTGTATTTCTAAAGAAATATCAACAAATCCTAAAATGTCGCATTCGCTCATAACTGTTCGCAACAATGGGGCAATTGTATTAAAATAATATTCACGAGTTCCAGGATTTATACCTCCTTCAAAGGCAAGTGCTCTTTCGCTAAAAAATTCTGGAGAAAATTGAGTATTATTAAATTCGCATTGTAATACATATCCGGCAGTATTATCCAAACGCAATAACGAAAAAGGTTCATTGGAATTTAATTTTTCAGAAATTAAATCGTTTAATGAGAAAAAATCTTTAATCATAATATTTTGTTAGTTTATCTTTATCTTGTTTAATGTATGAGAAAGCCTCTTGTATATCTGCGGGTAGCACCGAATAAAAAGAATGCATTTCCTTTTCTGCTTGATCCTTATTATAATTTGTTCCGGGAGGATGGTCAACAGTATGTTGGTAATCTCGGATAACTGGTCGTTGTTTTATAAAACTAAGAGCAGTATAAATTATATCAAAACTCCATCCCATTTTATATGGGGCAAAATCTATACCCCTATTAATAGCTTCATTGATAATATCTTTATGAACAAACCAACAAGTACAATCTGGATTTGATACAATCTTAAGATTCAGCTCTTCAATATCAAACTGTAAATCTACCCTTGCAGAATCATAAAATGTATAATCTACATTAGGAGCATAAATTCCCCATTCATAGATGTTAAAATATTTTTCTGCATCTTTATATAGTTGCGACCAATTATCATATGATGCATCTGCTTGTATGTGAAACAATACATCACCTGTAAACAATTCTATAGCTTTTAAATATTGTGCGGTAAAATAACTGTCCTCACCTATATTATGCCAATGGTCATGTTTATGGGTATCGTCACTATTAATAACAATTGGAGTAACACCTATCTCCCTTAATTGTTTTTCTTTTAAAATAGTTTTTTCGTATTGATTTACCCAATTAAAAATAAATGTTTGAATAACCATTATGTTCTCATATCTAATTTGTTGTATACTACAGAGTCAAACCAATTCAAGAAATTATTTAACATCATATGATCTTTGGGAATATTTCCAGATAGTTTAGGAGCAGTTACCATTCTATAGTATAGATCATCGTCTTTATCTATATGCATAACATATTCAATTGCTTCATCAAAATTATTAAAGTCATTTACGTTAACAAACGATTGAATATTAAAATCAGATGTTACTGTAGGGCTACCCCAGTAAATAGGAATTGTCTGGGCATAAAATGCATGTAGAATTTTTTCAGTAGTATATCCAGGGTGCGAATAGGATTCAAAACAAATATTAAATTTTCTGGAAGAAAGAAAATCTATTTTTGCTTTTTCTCCGTCTAAAGATTTACCAATGTTATTAAATGCGCCACCACCACTATCTACACGTTTTAATGCATTCAATTTATTAAAGAATTCATTACGTTCTGGGGGTTTTGGATTTGATATAACAAAGGAACAAAAATTTGTTTTTAATTTAGGTGTATGTTCTCCAAGGATATGATAATACGGATATCCTGTTTCATGAATAATATCTAGCGCCCACATGTATATTACATACAAAGGCAAACGATAATGCCAATTATTATAATTATGATCAAATGTTATTGCATAGTGGCAATCATAATCTTCTGGTCGTCTATTTTCTCCGGTATAAAAAATCTTTACACAATCTTTTTTTGTAAATTTTTTATTACTGGTTCCAAAGTTATCGTCTCCAAAAAATAAATAATCTGGATTATCGTTATCTATTTCTACATCAAATCTATTAGCCAGCAAACTATAGAAAAATTGCATTAAATGATCATGGGTATCGGCAAATCCGAGTTTTAATTTTCTCATATTAGTATATCATTAAAAGCGTTAGTTATATTTTTCACATCCTCCGAAGTAGGATATTGAGTATTTGCAATAGGAACAGTAATATATTTACATTTTATATCTAAGCCATTTGACATTGTTTCTTTAATATCATCATATTCGTGATGCTTAGTATTAAAAGATAAAAATTTCTTTTCGGGGTCCATATAATTTTCATATGTTTCGCACACCACATATGGTCCAGAATTTTTACCAATTACTACATCACAGAAAGTACTTAGATATGAAATTTCATGCAAGTCGCAATCTTCAACAGAAATAATATCATTAGTAAATAAAATATTTTCTAGTCCTGTGGTATGAAATTCATTAGTGCAGATAAAATGCGTATCTGGATATTTTTTTGCTGCATCTATAATATACTCAGAAAGATTAGATGTTAAAGATTGTCCAGATTGGGGCACATTATTGCAGATTAATACTTTCCGAGTATCTGGATTAGATTCAATGTACGTATTAACATTATGAATTTCAAATAGACTATAATCAATAACAGGCAGATATTCTTCTTTAGATTTTAATTGAATATTGGTTTCAAAACATTCGTTAATAGTTTTAAAAATATTTCCCCATTGCTCATAAAAGGTGTGCATATTAATGCCACCATGCTTACAAAATACATCCCAATTAGCAGCAACCCAAGTATTAATATATAGTGTATCTTCATCTTGATAAAATATAGAATTTTTATCTAAATTATCAGGTGTCCCGACAGTTGGGATATTTAAATCTAAAAGTAATTTATTTGGATTAGCATGTAGATATTCATATTCTACATCTGGCAATTCCTGCATAATTTGACGAATAAACTCTTTATTCGTGTGCAGATCACCTCGATGAAAATGATTAAAGAAAACAATCTTAGCCATTATTAATACCTTTATATAATTTTACTGAATCTTCAATCAATGATCTATTAGTTCTAATAGCATTATCAACCATTAGATTAATTGCTTGAACATATCTTGGTCTTTTTATTTTAAAACAAATATCGACCTTTCTTTTTAAATCCGCCATTTCTTCATCAGATTTTGCAGATTGAAATGCATCTTCTAACATCCACATCCTAATATGAATGATTGCAAGTTTTTCAATTACCTCGCCCAAATTATCCGTTTCAACATAAGTTGAATCTGGTATTTCCACTTTGGATAAAACATCATTAACTGTTTTAGCAATGATGTTCTCTATACTTTCACCTAAAGATTTCATTAATATCCTCCACTATTTTTTCTAAATATTTCATATCCTCTTCGGATACGAAATGGTTATTACCTATATACACACCTTGAGAATGCAATAATTCCGCATTTGTTGTTTTCTTATTTGTTTCTATTTTATAATCTTTAAGGAAAGGCTGCGATAATAGATTGCCGGCAACAACTGGTCTATATTCAATACCGCCATCTTTAAACACTGTTTTCATTGCAAGCATAACTTCTCTAGACTTGCAAATAAAGGGTAAACAAAAACTACTATTCGTATGAACATTTTTAATATTATAAAACAGATTAGGATATTTGTCTATAATCTTAGTAAATAAGTAATGATTTCTATTTCGTATTTCAATCATATTATCTAATCGTTTTAATTGAGATATTCCTAGTACAGCACAAATCTCATGATTTCTAAAATTGTAACCATCGGTTACAAACAAGAATTGTTTATCTATTTCAGGATATAGTTGAGCATAATCATCATAACGAATAGACTCTCTAGCCATACCATGGCTACGCTTAATTTTCATCAAATCATATAAATCAGTGTTATTTGTAGAAATCATTCCGCCTTCTACTGTAGACATATGATGACCAAAATAAAAGCTGAAAGTTGCCCCTAAACTATCTGCGCCGCGCTTAACACCATCTAAATCTGTACAGCCATGCGATTCACATACATCATCTATAATCAAAGCCTTGGGAAATAGTCTTTTCAATCCCTCATTGTCTGCAGAAAACCCCAATAAGTGAGTTATAAAGATCATTTTAATATCATGTGTCTTTGATATTTTGTGAGCATCTTCTAGATCAAAACTAAAATTATCTAAATTGATATCGCAGAATATAGGTTCAAGACCTAATTGCATAATAGGAGCAACATTAGTCATCCAAGTACAAGCAGGCAACAATACTTTATCGCCACGCTTCAATCCATATAATTCCATAACCGCAGCAACCAATAAGAAATTTGCGGTGCTTCCGGATGACACATATAAAGAATGTTTAGCTCCTAGCCAAGTGCTCCATTCATTTTCAAATTGCTTTACTTTTTCACCAAAAGTAAATTTCTTTGCAGTTAATGCAAAGTGGGCCATTTTTAATCTATCAGTAAAGGTGATAGTCTCACCCATTAAAGGCCACTTCATAGAAAACCTCTATCTTGTTTATACCACTGTATAGTTCGTTTCAATCCTTCTTCAAAGGAAATTTTAGGCGACCAGCCCAATGTGGACAATTTACTATTTTCCATTTTGCGTCTAGGAGTTCCATTTGGTAAGGAAGTATCCCATAAAATTTTACCTTTAAATCCTACTTCTTTTTTAATAATTTCAGATAAGTCTTTGATGGTTATCTCTACATTTGAACCAACATTAATAAATTCTGCTTTATCATATGTATTCATTAAAAATACACAAGCATCTGCAAGATCATCTACATACAAAAATTCTCGTGTGGGGGAACCGTCGCCCCAGCATGTAATAGATTTTTCTTGATTTTTCATTGCATTATAAAATTTAGTTATCATTCCTGGAATTACGTGACCTTGTTCCGGAATAAAATTATCATGTGGACCATAAAGGTTCGCCGGCATTAAACTAATAGCATTAAAACCATATTGGCGTCTGTAATATTCGCACATTCGCATACCGGTTATTTTTGCTAAAGCGTATCCTTCGTTTGAAGGTTCTAGAGGCGCTGTTAAAAGATATTCTTCTAAAATAGGTTGAGGAGTCACTTTAGGATATATACAAGCTGAACCTAAAAATTGTAGTTTACGTGTCCCGTTTCTATATGCTGCATCTATTACATTAGTCTGAATTACTAAATTATCATAGATAAAATCTCCAGGATGGGTTACATTATAATTAATACCCCCAACTTTTGCTGCAGCCAAAAATACATACTCGGGTAGTTCTGTACTAAAGAAGTTTTTAACTGCTCTTTGATCTCGAAGATCTAATTCTTGACGCGAACGCAAAATTAGATTATCATATCCATCTTGTTTTAATTTTCTAACGATTGCCGACCCTACTAAACCTTTATGTCCGGCTACAAATATTTTACTATTTTTTTCCATACTTACCTCAATTAAAATTAATGCACATATCTTCAACTAGATCATCAAAAGAGTATTCAGGAGCCCAACCTAGGACACTCCTTGCCTTTGAAGAATCTCCTAGCAAAGTTTCGACTTCTGCGGGGCGGAAATATTTAGGATCAACCCGAATAATAACTTTACCAGTATGTTCATTGATGCCTACTTCGTCTAAACCAGACCCCGTCCAAACAACTTTCATAGCAAAATAAGGAGCACAATGTTCTACAAATTCTTTTACCGAATACTGCTCACCGGTTGCGATAACAAAATCTTCAGGCGTATCTTGTTGTAACATTAAGTACATTGCCCGAACATAATCTTTAGCATGACCCCAATCTCGTTTAGAATTTAAGTTGCCTAAATACAAACACTCTTGTCTTGCTGACCCAATTGCTTCGAGTCCATCTACAATCTTTTTAGTTACAAAATTAAATCCGCGTCGAGGAGATTCATGATTGAATAGAATACCAGAACAGGCAAACATATTATATGATTCTCGATAGTTCTTAACAATCCAGTAGCCATATAATTTAGCAACACCATATGGGCTACGAGGATAAAACGGAGTCGTTTCTTTCTGAGGACTTTCTTGAACCAACCCATATAGTTCAGATGTAGATGCTTGATAAATTTTAGTTGTTTTTTCTAGCCCCAACAACCTAACAGATTCCAAAATCTTTAAAGTGCCCAATCCGTCAACCATTGCGGTATATTCAGGGGTTTCAAAAGAAACTTTAACATGGCTTTGTGCTGCCAGGTTATAAATTTCCGTAGGATTATTTTTCTTTAAAACATTCATAATGGAAAGAGAATCTGTCACATCGCCATAGTGGAGATGCAAATTTTTATTTCCATAGATATGATCTATACGAGATGTATTGATAGATGAGCTACGACGGATGATTCCGTGAACCTCATATCCTTTAGATAAAAGTAATTCCGCAAGATAAGAACCGTCTTGCCCAGTTATGCCCGTAATAAGAGCAACATTGTTTGCCATGCTATAGTCTCCTAAAAATAATATAATTTTCTCTAATATATTTATATTGCCAAAGAAAGGTGTAGGGCACCGAAGTGCCCTTTTTTAAAAATTAAAAATTAGAATGGAATTTCATCCACATTAACACTGTACTTTTTTTCCGGTTCTGCTGGTTGTATCAAGTCATTCGGTGAGTACATCTTGCTATACAAATCCATAAATGCCATCTTTGTATCGTCATCAAAGCGATTAATACAATATTGAATTGAGTCAACCTGATCATTGAAGATAGAATACGCTTGAACAATATTAACCAATCGGCGAGTACTAATAATCTCGTCTACGCCACCTTCTTGAAAAGTCTTACGAATAATGTCTGCCCAAGCAACAAGCTTATCAGCAAAATCCTCATCCATTTTATTGTAATATTTCATTTTGTTGATTATAATCTTTTTCTCAATTGTAGTTGAAGGATATTCCTGTTCAACAGTAATTGGAAAACGCTCAAGGAATGCCTCATCAAGAATTTGTGCTGCAATAAATCGACCATCCTCAGTACCTCGACCTTTAGTGTTTGCTGTAGCAACAACAGTAAACCCCTCAGCCGGTCGAATAACTTCACCTGTCTTTTTATTGAAGTAAGCTTTACCTTCTAACACACTCTGCAAGCACATCAATTTATTGGAACCTCGATCGATTTCGTCAATCAAAAGAATAGCACCTCGACGCATTGCTGTAAGTACAGGACCTTCACGGTAAATAATGTTACCATCTTGCAATGTATTACCACCAATCAAATCTTCTTCGTCAGTCTCAACACTAACATTAACACGAATACAATCTCGCTTTAATTTAGCTGCAACCTGTTCCACCATCGTTGTCTTACCATTACCAGAAAGACCGGTAATAAAAACAGGATAGAATATTTTAGATTTTAGAATTTGTTCCAGTTGCTTGAAAAATCCAAACGGCACATAAGTATGATCCTTATCAGGAACAACACTATCAATTTCTACAGCTACTCGCTTTTGCCGAAAGGGCATAACTTGTGCGGCCATTGCCGGCGATGTTTCTTCAGTACTCATTTCTTTAGTTACTTTCTGGTCATAAATTTGATCTAGCATATACTCTTTACCAACCTTAATATCTCGACGTGAGACTAAGAAATGAGGGTTAGGCAATCCGTTTTGAGTACAATAGGAAACAATTGTTTCTTTAGTTACTTGACTACCATACTTTGTAATCAATTTAGTAACCAATTCTTTACGCTGCTGTTCGGTAAAGTGTGTTTTCGACATGATATAAATCTCCAATTAAAGTCAATTCACAATTAATTATAACACCTTTTCATTTGCTTGTCAAGCAATCTTTTCAATAAATCTGTTCAAAAGAATCCGGTTAATGTTCTTTCCTTTTTGCATTTTTAGGAAGGCCTTTTTCAAATCTTTTATTTCCACATTAATTTTGACGTCCAATTCTTCATCTTGAACTCCGAGATCCTCACCTCCAGGAATAAAATAGTAATCATCATATCCTGCATTGTTCAACATAAAAAACTTTTTAGTTTTAAATATTTTATATTTTTCCTCAAAATTTTCTATTGTAGTATTGGTTTTCATCATACGATGTTGTATTACTCGTTTTGGATTACCTCTACCCATAATATAAAAACCAATAACATTAACACCCGTTACTGCCTTTAACAGATTCAAAAATCCTACAGTCATTTCTGTACCTGCGGGAGCTGTAGCTTCTGCCATATTTTTTACATCTCGAATAATGACATTGTTTTCATCCCAGCGATTTCTAAAAGCGGTCACCCGATTACCTTCATATTTTTGTGTAACATCATTGCCTTCACCATCCGTAAGAAATACTGTGTTAACGATATCCAATCGATATTGCTTTTTAAATTGGTTTACAATTTCCATAGATGTAACAACTGTCTCGTTCAATGGCGTTCCATTCAATCCTTCAAAATCAGAATTCCAGATATAAGGGTCCATATTTAATTTATTTTTAAAACCATACGTTCTTTTAGAGTACGTATGCCCAACCAATAACCAATATTGAACAGCATCTTTGAAATCTATACTAGACATTTCACTAGAAAGATATTCTCGCAAATGAAACCCGTATTCATCAAATTTAATTTCATTTTCATTTCTAGAAAATTTAGGTTTAGGTTTATCCTGATACATAAATAACCCTGATTGGTTATCAGAGAATGCATATACTCGAAAAGGAATATTTACTTTTCTACAGAACATTGCTAGAACTAATGTCTGTTCAATTGTTCCAAGAATGTTGTCCGCCATTGAACCAGAATAGTCAATGAACATAACTAGTCCATGTGATTTACCTTTAGGAACAACTGTCATTCGTTTGAACAAGTCATCATTAGTTTTATAGTTATGAATTTTTTTCATATCCAATTGACCAGTTTTAGATATACTTGCTCTGGCGAATTGTCTTGCATTGCGACGAAGTTCAAATTCTTTAATCAAATAAGAAATATACTTTTTATTGGTTTCAAGAAAATGCTTGTATACAATTTCCTTACTTCTATCAACGCCCGATTGAAATTCTTCTGCAGGAATTTCCAATTTATTGATAAAATTATTATGCTGGTCTTTGAGCATAGTATAAGGAATAATGATATTATCCAACTTAGGTGTGGGTGCATTCACATATACATAAGGTTTGAATGTAGGATCAATTAGATCTTTTTCTCGTTGTCTAAAATGCGAATCTGTTTTAGACTCTGGATCTAGATCATTAAAAGAACCTGCACCTTTGATCTGACGTTGTCCTTCCGCAAATTCTCGCTCTTCATCCGAGTCTTCATAGTCATCGTCATCATCGTAGTTAGCATCTTCATCTATAGAAAGCTCATTATAAAACTGCTTTTCGAGTTGTTTACGAACCTCGCCCTTGCCATTCTCGTATAGCATTTTGGCGATCTCTACAACATCATCCCAAGATTTAATTTTTTCAATGAGATCAATGTACACCATTTCTTGTTTTGAAAATTGTACATTAAGATATGAACCAATCTTGTAGTGTAGATTGATTCTGTCAATCAATGGAAGTTCATCAATTTCATCATCGCGTTCGTTGACGCCGAAGAAATCTTTTTCCATTAAATCTGAGTAGCCTTTACGAAAGCTAGACTTTAGGCCGGGGAATTTTTCTTGGATTTTTTTCTCAATGCGAACATCTTCGATAACATTAAGATATGTCTTGAAACCTTTTTTGGTTTTGTCTTTAAGGTTATCATGCCAACCTTCATTAGGTGTATAGAGGGCGTGACCCGTTTCATGACCAAGTAAGAGGTCATACAATTCTGAAGACATATTACCCCACATAGGGAGTACCATGACCCGATTTAACGTATCAAAGTAAGCAGTACTTGTTTTACGATGCTCTACAGTAATGTTTTCTGAAGCAAGAAGTTTTGCTAGTAGAGACTTTGAATTGACTAACATCTGATTCTCCTGTTGGCTGTTTCATTATTATAACACCTTCAGTATCAGAAGTCAAGCAAAAGTTTGCCAAATTATGATCTAGTTATAGCCAAAATCTTATCAATCTGCTTCTCTATTAGGGGGACTCTATTGGGCCAATGGATGTAATCTTTATCTGGATTCTTCATCAAATTAACCAAAAGGGGAAGAATCATTTTTTCAACAGTTGCTAATTTTTGTTTCGTATCCGCATCGGCGGTTGTTTTGACTTCTGTAATGAGTGGATCGACCACATCATTTTCATCGACTGCGGTAAATCCAAAATCATTACTTAAGTCAAGATATTCTATTGGTATCTTTGATGTCATTTTTATTTCCAGCGTGGTCCTAAAATCCAACCTACTAATGCTTTACGAGTACCTTTAGTTATAGCTGTAACATCGTGTAAAGTATAGGATGGAAAGAATGTGATTGTTCCCTTTTCTTTTGGAATAGTAAAGGGGTCTTTTGCAGTAATTAATCTAGTATCGCCGCCTTCATATTCACTTGGATCAGTTAATTGCATAGTAAAACTTAGTTTACGAGGATATTGACCTGCCCCTTGAAAATGATGATCAACGTGAGCATCATAAAACCCCGATTTATTATAAACAGAATATTGTAATGCTTCAATTGTAGTTAGATCAAAATTAAACCATTGATTATTTGCTGCTTGAACAACGTCTGTTAATTTTCTAAAAAGCCATGCATTTTCTGTAGTACCACTAAACCAAGAAATCTTTGTTCTACGTATAGTCTCATCTATAACACCTCCTTTTTGACTACTACCACCTACATATGCATCACCAATTTCTAATTTATCCCCTGCTTCAATGATACTATCAATCATATCATTATCAAATACATTTTGATAAAAACAATATGCATTAATCTGATGTGTTTGTAATTCCCATTTATTAGACATAATAATCCTTAAGTTGCAATTCTCGAAAAATTCTGATTCTTTTCAAATTTAATAACACTTCTAAATTTATCAAATAAAAGATCTCCTTTATGACTAATAACAAATACATTAGTCTCTTCTCCTAGAGTATTTATTAGATTCATTACATAGTCTGTTCCGTTAATATCCAAAGAAGAATCAAATATTTCATCAAGTAACAAAAGGTTTGTGCTAGCACAATTTTTCATCTTAGCAATAGTTCTCCAAGTGAAAAGTAAAGCTAAATCTATCCTCTGCTTTTCACCTTCGCTAAAAGATGCGTATGAAAATTCATCACGGTTTCTTGACTTTATCTTTTCATTAAAAGTTTCATCAAGTTCAAAGTGACAAAAGAAATCCATTGCTTGTAAATACTTGTTAACTAATTTATTAATGACCGGAAGATACTGTCGAATAATTTTAGTTTTAATACCTGTATCTTTTAATAGTACAGACGCGATATCGAGGTAGTGTTTTTCCTCAGTAACTTGGCTTTTTGCCTCGGCGTGTTGTACAACGTCTTTTGCCAGATCTTTAAGTATTGCCTTTTCTGCGAGCAAATTGGTTTCCGTAACAGTGCTGCCTGAAAGGTCTCCTTGTAACTTATTGATGTAGTTTTGGCTTGCAATAATTGATGCACTGAGTTCGATGATATTGCTCTTATGTTCAGATATTTTCTCTTCGATAACAGCAATTTCATCAAGTCTAGTTTCGATATCTTTGTGTTGAACGGTAAGGGTTTGAATTGCTGTCTGTATTTCTTCGAGTTTGTGTGTATGAAGTGAGATAGCGGAGTGTTTGTGATCGCTTTGAAGACCCTGGCTACATGTCGGGCATACGTCGTGTTCGACGTAAAATTGTTTGCTATTTTCATGCGACGTAATTCGTTCGGAAAGTTTTCTAATAAGATTTCCCATTTCCGTACGCTTGTTACGTTTCTCAACGGAGTCTGACATCGAGGATTTAAGATTAGCTTCTGATTCCTTTTCTGTAAAGATTCTGGCATTAAACTGTGATATCTCATCAGTCGTTTCAAGTATTCGTTTTTGCACATCTTCGACTTTCTTTTGCTTATCATTCTCAAGATTTGCTATATACTGTTGTTGCAGTTTAACTTTGTTTTTGCCCAGTTCAATAGTAGAATCTAACTCTGTTATTTTAGTTTTTATTTCTGCTTGTTTATCTTTTAACACAGAATTCATAACTGTGAAAATTTGGATATCTAGAATATCCTCAATAATTTCTCGTCTATGAGATACAGGCAATTGCATGAAGGGAGTAAAAGATGCACTACCTAAAATAACAATTTGAGTGAATGATTTATAATTTAGTTTTAGAATACCGTCTTCAAGATATTTTTGGTAATCTCTTGCGGCGGCATCTTGATTAAGTAGTACATCATCTACATAGATTTCAAATATAGTAGGTTTTATTCCTCGTACAATTCTATAATCTTTTTTACCGATACTAAACTCTAAATGCACTTCTAAATTTTTACCGTTGATACTATTCATCAACTGAGGTTTGTTTATGCTTCTAAATGGCTTATTGAATAATACAAAACATATAGCATCTAGAATAGTACTTTTACCCGCACCGTTTTCTCCTACGATTAAAGTAGTAGATATTTTATTTAGTTTTACTTCAGTAAACTGAGCACCGGTAGATAAAAAGTTTTTCCATTTGATGTTTGTAAATTTTATCATGCGTCCTCGTAGTTCTGTGCTTCAACGTATAGAGTTTTGAGAATGCTTTTTAGTTTATCTTTATCGGCATCTGTCTCTACCCCATCTACATAATTGGTCAATAAAGTCATAGTATCTTCCAAGTCAATATTTTCATCTATTGCTTCAGATTCGAATTCAGAAAAGTCCTCAATAATTTTTAATTCAATAGGATTTTCTTTATACAATGCTTCAACGAATTTATCAAACTTGTAGTAATCTTTTTTATTAACAACTATTAATTTTAACAACTTATTAGTAAAAATGCTAGTGTCTACAGAACTAGGATCATCCTTTTCATCGTCGTAATAATACTTCTCAAATATAGTATATGGATTTTTAATAAATTCTAATTCCAATGTCTTTGTATCAAAGATATGAAATCCTCTTTCATCATCATAATCATTCCAATATAGTTGGTAAGGATTGCCAATATATTTAATATGTCCCTTACTATGCTTATGATGGAAATGTCCAGAACAGACAAGATCATAGTCTTTAAAAAAACTAGGATCCATTCCCGAATGATCTACATACGCGTCTTGTCCTTTAAACATAATGAATCCGGCAAGTTCTAAATGTCCAAAACATACTTTAGCTGCACCTGATTTAATTAGTTGTAAAGAATGTTCCCAATTATCTGCACATATCCAAGGCATCAATAAAATATTTAGATTGTCATAGGTAACAATATCTGCTTTATCATAGGTAGTTAGATTTGGATATTCACCCAATAACAAGTTTGGAGAATTTACATCATTTGTATTTTTAAAAAATGTATCATGATTGCCAACAATCATGTCCATATGTATTCCTCTGTTGTTAGCTTCTTCAAAGAAATATGATCTACAAGATTTTAACGAATTAAAATTAATATATTTTCTACGATCAAAGCAATCACCTAAATGAATAATTTGATTGATATTTCTTTTTTCCAACTCGGGAAAGAAAATATCCTCATAGAACCTTTTAAAGTATGCGTCAAATTGTTGCGAGTCCGATCTTGCTCCAAAATGAGTATCTGTAACTAAAGCTATTTTCATATTACCCCTGATATTTGGATTTCAAATATGCTTCATTCTGAATCCATTTATTTTTAACTAAGAAGCCCCAATCCCGTTTGTGTTTACCCGGCATAAACAATGTCCATGTTTCTACATCTGGATCTAACTCAATGCGATGAAAACTATTAGCAGAACAAGTGCGAAAATGACCAGGCTTCCTCCAAGCTGCAATTTCATTGATTTTTTCTCCCTCATTATTAAACTGAGGAATCCATTCCCAGTAACCACCTTTTAAAATTAAAGTGGCATAGGGCCACGGATGATCATGAACATCGTCAGGATCACCCTTTAAAAACTTATGGAGGAATATATTGAACGGAAATCTTTTTCTATCTTTAAGGAAAAGATAGTATCTTTCAAGATAGGGTTCGTTGTTTACCCTGTCCATTATAATTCTTTTCCTACCTAGCTTTTCTAAAGCATTTAAAAACCATTGCATAATGTTACCACCATAAAAATTACAAACGCTAGTTCAACAATAAAAGAACAAATTAAAACTGGGACTGCGTTAATACCACAGTCCACAGAATATAAAAATTCATTAATCCACGAATTCATTGTCTTCACGATGACCAACCCTCATTGCCATATTCGCATCTGTTTCTCGTACTTCAACCTTGCAACACCAGATTCTATCTGCTTCGGATTTGCCATATGCAGGCAAGAAGATAGTGTTAACATACTCATACAAAAAATTAGAAATCCCTTCACAACCTGTTTTCTCCACCTCTGTTATTTTTGCAAGTTTTAATTTACCTAATTCTAAAAGATGTTCCCTCATAGGATCATCCTGTGCTACAAGCAATGTATGATCGAACCAATCTTCTAGATGACCCTTTAAAGGTTTAAGTCCCCCAAAGTCCATGCACCAATTACGAGCATCTAAAGTATCACATTCAAATTCAAAGTGAAATGATAATGCATACCCATGAATCAAATTGCAATGACTGTCCGCTCTCCATTGTCTGTATGCCACTGGTCCAATTTGTTTATAAGTTTTAGTTGAGATATATTTTGCCATCTCTTGCCTCCTCGAGTAAGTTTGATGACACGCAGAATATTTTAAGAGGGATGAGCGTCGGAAGACCTCTGTTGCATTTTATTAAAAGTATCAGAATAATACCAATTATGCAGATCGCAAATTATATTGTCTAGATTCTTTTCTGGTTTCCAAGAAGTTGCTCTTTTTAACTTTGAAGAATTCGCAATTAAAATTGCAGGATCGCCTTGTCTAGCTTTATCAAAAACAACTACAATACTGTTGTCAATTCTTTTTTTCTTAATCAAATAATCATCTACTGCTTTATATATTTGAAGATTAGAATACCCCTTCAATGATCCTATATTATATATGCCTTTGATATTATTCTCAATAGCCGAGATATGTGCTTTTGCAATATCTGTCACATGAACATAGTCTCGAATACAAGTACCATCTTTAGTATTATAATCTGTACCATACATAGTAAAGTGTTCATTTGTAATCGCAGCTTCAAATAACTTTGCAAAGATATGAGTAGCACCTGGTTCTTGTCCATGAATGCCCTCTTGCACTGCACCGCAAGCATTAAAATATCTAAAAGAAACATAATCCATTTTATATGCTTTATTAAAAGAATGCAATATTTGCTCAACCATTAATTTGGATTCACCATACGGTGAAATAGGAGCAGTACCGGAGCTTTCAAAAATAGCATGATTAGATGAATGTTGTCCATACACCGAAGCACTACTACTAAAAATAAATTTAATTTTAGGTGCCCATCTACGAATATAGTCTAAATATTTTAAAGTTTTACTTACATTATTATCATAATATTCCCAAGGATCTATTACACTAGGACCAACTAAACTAGTACCAGCGCAATGTATAATTCCAATAGGATTTTTTTCAATTTCTTCTAAGGAAAAAGGATGAGTAAAACATTCATGAATGAAACGATCTACGTATGATTCAAGGTGTTCAGGCAATTTTCGTCTGTCAACACCTACTACTGTATATCCTTGTTTCTTCAATTCAATACAAATGGAACCACCGATATATCCGGCGGCACCTGTAACAATTACTGTTTTAGTATTTTGCTGTTGGGACATGATTTCTATAATCCTTAGTTCCTCGATACCAATGCTCATTAGTGTCAAACATAATATCTAAACATCTATCAATTGTACCTGTTGTCCAATTAGATAATTGGCCCATTCTTTTTCTAGGGGTAACCAATAACTTATCTAATTTCTCACAAGCATCATCCATTGACCAGGGAATATATAAACATTCTGCATCATTTGCGAATGTTTCGGGGAATGATCTATACGCGGGGTATAAGCAATTTGTACCTAGCGCGTCTGCTTCTGATGCTGTATTACTTACCCAATCCTGTAAAGCACAATTAAACAATACTCGCGAATCTGCCAGTAGACAATAATATTCATTCTTTTTAAGATTTTCATAGATCTTAAAATTTGCAGTCTTTTCTAATTCTCTTGCACGATCTAAATATTTTTGATCGTTGCTACGTAATGGTCCGCCTGATAGAACAGCAAATTCAACATCTCTGTGTTCATGCCCATACCGTTCAATTAAATCCATAAAGAAATTTGGTTGTTTTTCTTGATCGAATCTAGCAGCAAACACTACTCGCTTCTTACGAATAATGAATGGTTTAATTTCATTTACTCGACTTTGTACTTCGTCTTTATCAAATGCTAATCCGGAAATATTATAGATTGGTGCTTCCCATCCTGCAATTTTAATATGGGCTACCATTTCCTCATTAGATGCAAGAATACCTGTTACAAAAGTATCAGTCATTTTTTCATAAAAAGCCATCCATTTTTGCATATCCCATACATGAAGAAAATCATCAGGGTCAATTGTTTGTGCCAAGCAACGAACAAAAATTCTAGGATGATATTCCCAAGCAATTTGATCCATAATATATGGAAGTACTTCCATACCAGGTGTAAACATATCTTCAAAGAAAATAGTATCTTCCCATGTAATCTCACCTGCTTTCATTTTCTTAACAAGCTTTGCCATTTGCGTTAAAGAATAATAACTACGCCCGTGCGCATCTAATACTTGCCCAGCAACAATTGCTTTAGAATCATCTAAAGTTTCTCCGTGAATTACTTCATAGTCAATCCCTCGACGTTTAAAAGCAGCCTCGCTCCATTGCTGCAACTGTAAAGTATATCTACCTTCATATGGCTCTAATCCCATGTAATATAACTTAGACATTTTTTACTCCTTCAAAATACATTCTGCATCCGTTTTCGCCATCTTCGGATACTTCAATAATATAGTCTCTGTCGGGCCAAGTTGCAATAAGTTTATCATATAAATCTCTTGCCATCATTTCGCAAGATTTAAAATCTAATTGTACTGTGCCATCAGAATACCAACGCTCTACAATTCGTTTAGCTTGAATAAATTCAACATCTCTATCATCATGAAATACTTCCATTTCTACTCTAAAATGAAAAATGTGTCTATGAGGTGTTGCCAAGAAAGAAACATCCAACCAATCTCCGGTGGCTAATTTTGGATCAGTTGCTGCTGCGGGATATTTGTGAATACCTTCTTTTTGAAAGGTTATCCAAATAAAACTTCTATTTTTGGTAATGCGATATCCTTTGTTCATAAGGGAATCTACAATTTTAAATGTTCCTGCGTTTGCGTTAATTGTTGTCATGCGAATAAGTTCTCAAGTGAAGAAGGAGCCACAATGTTAACCGGTTCAGAATCCATAAACTTGCCAACGTGTTTTTCCCAGTATAAAAAGTCATCAGTATTTTTTACATCAAATAATGTAGAATATTCATTCTCACAATTTTTTTCTCTACAGAATCGCAAAAATTCTTCTTTAGAATTCATTAGTGTAGAAACATCTCTTGTAAAATTGTGTACATTAGTTAAAATGAAGCTAAGTCTTGCTTCCATAATATCTTTAAATTTGCCTCCCTTTTCCATATACTCCCCAACACTAATATTCATTAGCTTATGAAATTGTTCTGGAGTATAATCAGTATCACATACATTATTAATTTCTGTTGTTACTGTTCTATAGATATTTGAAAAGGGTCTTCCCATCTTAACAGATGAACCACCATAATCTGCAGGTGTGCTTTTCTTGCTGTGCGAGAAATAAAACAATCCATTATCTAAAGACATAGAATGTGTAGTAGAGTCATATGAAATATCAATGCCGTCATATATACCAGTTTGACTAAATAATAGATAAGGTAAAATACGCTTTAGTGCACCTACACCTAATACGTGCAAATGAAATGGTTTATCAAATGGAACAGCATTAACATAAAATGCTCGTTTAACATCTTCAAGTGGCCCCATACCTAGCGCAGCTGATCCCATAGCAACACCACCAATACGACTATGTAATTCTTTTGGAACTTCATCTAGTAAATATTCTGCCCATAATTTATAAGTATCTGCTCCGGAACCTTGCAGAATAATAAAAGGGCGACACTTACTTTTCATAGAATCAAATTTTTGAATTTGATCTCGTACATTCTTACCTGTTTGTCTTGCGTATGTCTCAAAATTTTCCATGTCAACATATCTACGCTTAGTATCAATCTTTGCAGACACACCGCTTGCAGATGTAGACTTAACCGGAATCTCGTCAAATGCCATTCCAATGTCTGCGTATGTTGCTTGATTCTCATAAACTTTATTACGAGTTTCTGGAGTATTTTGTAGGCCGCGTGTAATAATCTGCAATCCGCCAGAGTCTGCATGAATATTTTTAATTGATGGTCTGTACTTTTGTAGTTTCTTTCCAAAGTTCTTTTCTGTAAATCCGTTATACAGTAAAGAAAATTCATGATTATTTTTATTATGAACCGTCTTAGAAATCATATCATTAATCATTTGAAGCGTGTCTACTTCTTCACATTGCTCTGATCCTAATCGCAAATATGCTGGACCCGAGATAACATATTCTAATATTTTGCTCATGAAAATAAACTTTCTAAACTATTAACAGTATCTTCTTGTGGTGTAAAATTTTTATCTTTAGATAAGTATGTACTAGTATCTGTATATATTATATTGTATTTGTACTTATTTGTCAATACAGAACGGACATCATCGATTGACAAATCTTTTCTATTTAACTTTAGTATAAAATCAGAATATTTAATCTGTTCATATTCATTAATTGTTGCTCTGGTCGAATTGGATTCTACGGGAGCAAATGATTCAAAACAGTCAATCCATTCTTGTATACCTTCATCATGTTCTTTGACAATAGTATTTAGTTGAGATTTGCTATACCAAATTCTAGAATTAGGAAAGTCTTCGTATAATTTCAATAACAATCTTGGTATATTTTTCTTTTCCTCACACCAATAATTTTGATTACTAAAATTATCCAACCAGGACATACCTTTTAAAGCAACTGTAGGTAATTGCCCCATACATTCGTAAAATGCTAAACCAAAACTTTCTCTGATTGCGGGGTTATATGCTACCCTTGCAGATGTGATAAAGTCTACCTTTTCCTTACCATATACTCCAATTTTAATTTCATATTCGGCATCTATTTCTTTCAAGGCTGCTTCAAATTTTTTGGCACCATTAGTATTGGTAATTACTTTTGCCGGCAATTTTGTTTCCTTAATTGCGCGAATAAATTCTTCGGGATTCTTTCTTGGTTCCCAACGACCAATCCAAAGCACACCGCTTCTTTCTTTAGTATGTTCTTCTAACAAAGATTTTTCAGACATGGGGATTGGAAGGTATTTTGCATTGTGTAATTTTTGCCCATATAATTCTAAAAGGTTTCTCTTAGTCTGTGTGCCAATAGTGATACCTTTAACTTTCATCAAAACATTAAACAATTCATTAAACGATTCTGTAAACTCATTCTTCCATGTTCTATCATCTAAGAATACCATACTTTCATTATGAGTATAGTAAACAACTTGAATAGACTTATGTAGATTCAAAGCATAAATGCCTGGGAATGATTCTAATGTGTTACAAATAATAATATCATAAAGATTAGTATTTAAAGCATACATCATAGAATCTCTAAATGCAGACATCTTTTCAAAGTTATACGAATCCTCAAACATAAATGTTTTAGTATGTGCGCTATAAGATTTAGGTTCAGGATTACTAACAAAGTTTGCACCTTGACTTTCTAAGTATTCTTTGAAGGATACATTAGAAGTGGGCTTATCAGTAATGATATCTATCTTATACCCAAGAGGCGTAAAAGTCTCAATAAAACTTTTAGCAAATTGACCTAAGCCTCCGTGAGGAATAGTGTGTTGATCGCTCAAACAAAAAGCAATTCTTTTCTTATATGTCTTCATTACTCACCCAGAATTTTAATTAAGTGTTTAGTCTGATACACAGCATCATCTAGAGCATTATGGTATACGCCTTGACGTTCATCTGCAGGTACCCAATGGAATAAAGCTTTAACTGTTCTATAGCAACGGTCATCCCAGCATTTCCATGGTGGTTCTCTGTTAGTATTAAAATACGCATTTGCCAAAATTGTGTTATCAAATACCGCACCGTTTCCCCAGATAGGCAAACTCTTAGGACCAAACCAATCTGAAAATTTTGTTAATGCCTCATCCAAAGGAATATTATTACGAGTTAATTCCCGCAGTGCTTCTTTGTTTTGCTCCGACCACCATTTAACTGTATCTTTTGATATATGAAAACCTGCGTCTTTGCAAGTTTTAATATCAATGGTGCAATAAAATTTATCAAGTATTTCTTTGCCTTCAAATTTAACTGCACCTATAGAACAAATTGCAGCATTCGATCTTGTTGACATTGTTTCTAAGTCAACCATTATATTAACTGTCATATTATCTTTCCATTAAATCGTCTACAAAATTTAGTAATAATTTGTGATGTTGTCCCTTATGATATTTACCCTTTAACCAAGAATAACTATCATACCAAAATTCTTCACTTTCCGGATGGCAACCTATAAGTCCAATTTTATCTTGTATAATTGCCATTGGATCGCCGTTAGCATAAGTTGCAATAGTATCATACTTGCTATCCCCTATTATAGCACAACCATCATAGAAGAACATATGCTGAGGTTGTCCTAACCAATTTACTTTTATATTTTTTGCATGGGGTCTTTTGGTATCAGTGTTTGGTCTTTTTATATATTGAACTGCTTTTGCACCACCTAATATATTTAAATAATGTTTGCTTGCCCAATATGCTCCCATACAAATACCTAGATATTTTCCACCGTTATCAACAAAATCAATTACTCGAGAAGCGTTGTGTTTAAATAATTTATCGTATGAATTAGAGTCACCAAAGCCTCCAGGCACAGCAACCATGTCTACATTATCAAAGAAATTTGTTTCTAATTCATTTTTAGAAAACAATTTAAATTTATAGTGAGAATCCAAAGATTTGATTATACCATTTCCGCTTTGAACAGAACATTTTGGATCATTTATAAACAACGCAACCGTTGGCTTCATTGAATCACTTGTTAGTCATTCTTGCAATTTGATAAAATTCATTTCGCACTTCTGGAACATTTTTAAACCCACCACCTAAACGGACTGTTACTGTAGAACTACCGGTATCTTCAACACCTCGAGATTTAACACAATAGTGTTGTGCATCAATTAATACTGCAACATCTTCGGTCTCAAGAATAAATTGTAGTGTATGAAAAATTTGTTCTGTTAGACGTTCTTGAATCTGAGGACGTTTTGAGAAATATTCTACAATACGATTAATTTTACTTAAGCCGAGTACTTTGCCTTTAGGAACATATGCGACTGTAGCAAGTCCATCAATAACAACAAAGTGATGTTCGCAATTACTTTGTACGTTAACATTACGTTCACATACCATTTCATTATATTTCATTTTGTTATCAACTGTAGTACATTTAGGGAATGCTTCATAATCGAGTCCCCAAAAGATTTCATTAACATACATCTTAGCAACACGCTTAGGCGTTTCAATTAAACTATCGTCTGATAAGTCAAGCCCAAGAATACGCATGATGTATGTAAAATGCCCTTCGATAGCTTCGATCTTATCTTTACGATCGTAACTATTTGGAATAGTAGGAGTTTCAACTCCCATCTTAACTAAATGTTCGTGAACTTTTTGACCTAACTCAGGGTCAGTTTTTGTCTTGTTATATGACATTTTTGAATCCTTCCTTACACGGATATGATGTTTGAAAAATGTTACCGTTGTGTAACATTATTATTTATTAGTTTTGTTTTCTTCTAGTGCGTTTAGATAACCACGTTCATAATCTTCTGCATCTGCCTCAGCATCTTCAATTGTTTTATATGGATTATAAAAATAATCATTAGTTTTTCCAGAATCGTAACCTTGTTTATAAGGTGCTTCTGCGTATAGTTCAATTTTCTTTTTTGCCATGATTTTTCTCCTGTTCTTCAAGCCATTCAGTTTCGCCTACATAATTGGGGGAGTTTTCTAATTGCTTATCAACTGCCCATTTAATTTCATATAATTTCTTTTTAATTTCGAATGTGGTAAATCCATCGTTATAGGGCGATCTCATTTCATGCCCCATCATTTCAATATCCCACGGCATACTATTTCTCATCATGTACCCCAAGCATTTTTAAATAATGGTATCTGGAGTCTATCCGAATACCTCCAACCTTTTCTCATTGCCAATTCTGCAACTGATCTATTATTAAGAGAGTACAACTGCTCAGTGCCACCGAGAGGCATAAGATAAACAGGACCACCAAACCCCGCTTTACGATAAGCATTTACTGCCTCCTCTGCCTCTTGAGCATCTTCTTCCGTTGCTACTACAAACTTTAAATAAGTATAACCAAGCATTTGATATTGCATAATAACATCTGGCTTAATAGCCACCTCCCAGGATTCTCCGGAAACTGATAATTTAGGAGATACTGAGAATGTTAATTTAAAATACTCTCTACCAAACCTGGTCCACTCTTCGAATAGATATGTACTAAATTCTTCTAATATATCCTGTGTACCATTTGTCTCAAAAGTTAATTCGTTTAAAGACTCCATTTTAGGATGTTCTAACAAAGCAGGATACGCTCTTTGCCAACCCAATAAAGGTTCACCTCCAGTAATTACAAGATGTTCGTCTTTCCATTCCTTGTACGGTAACGTATCCACAATAGCATCGGCAATTGCGTCAATAGATAAAACAGGGCTAAGATGCTTAAAACGAACATCCCAAGAAGCATACGAATCACATCCAGTATGAACCAACGGCAAGTCATTATAATTTTTAAAGGACTCTGCATCAATTTTAAACCTTTCATTACTTTGATCACCCTTTGGCATACCAAAGCCACCGCAAGTAAAATTGCAACCGAATGTTCTTAAAAAGACAGAAGGGACGCCCATATAACGTCCTTCACCCTGAATGCTATAAAATAATTCTGATATCTTAAGTTTACTCATATATACTAGACCATTTTTTAAGTTTGGCAATTTTATTATCAGCTGCAATACTGATCTGTTCACTGCCGACAATATTAAATTTAATACACAAATCAATCATTGCTTGTAGATCACCCAATTCTTCAGCCAGATGTTCCCTATTTGTTTTAGGTTTACCTGGCTTAAAGTTATCAATACCAAAGCGAAAACATTTTGAAATTGCTTGAGTTACTTCTGCGCATTCTTCTTGTAGAATAAGCATAATTTCTTCTTCTTTAGTTTCCATAATATATTATAATGTATTTAGTTAAGTAAGTCAATATTAGATTCTTCCTCTTTAGCCTTTTTCTTTCTAGCTTTGGTTTGCGCGGGAGTTTCTCGTTTTTCGGGATCTATTTGATCTAATTGAGTTTTCAAATAATCTATAAGTTGTCTGCTTGATTCCGAATCATCACTATTTTGCATTAGCGAATCAAAATCTAAATTTTCAATAATCCTATATTTAGTTGCCTGTTGTTTCTTTTCTTTTTGAATTCTTCGAATAAAAGCAAAGTAAATAATTTGTGTATAATATGCAAACGGATTAGATGATTTTGCTGGATCAAATTTTGCAGCTGCGGTTAGACAATTTTCAATACCATCAGAAACCATATCATCTCTAAAAGTATAATTAATAAAATTAGATTTGTATGCTAAGTGTGTGGCAATTTTAATAAAGCATTCACCTATATAATGAGTAACTCTTGGTTGTTCCTCACCTTTAGCTTTTGCATCATCTATACCTTGTTTGTATTCAATTAACGCAGCAAGGAATTTTTTATTATCTACATAGTGAGAACTTGTGGAAATTTTAGTGGATGGTTCTTGAAGTTCTTCTACTTCTTCCGATAATAAAATCGTCGTGTCTTTCGGTGTCTTCATGTATATCTTCTCCTAATGCAGTTAATAATTTATCAAACAAACTTTGAGTTTCCTCATCATCTTCTTCTATAATAATAGGATCATCGTCGTCTTCTTTTTCTTTTTCTTCTTGAGTTTTTAAATACCCTATATAATTTTCTTTTAGATTATCATTAATATTTACTGCAAGAATAATTTGCTTTGTAGAAATCTCATAAGTTTTTTCTTCAGAAAAACTAAACCATGGATACATAATATATGATTCTACTAATACTTCTCCCCTAGGAACTCTGACTGCATTTAGAACAACAGGATCCGAAACACTTATAGTATTTTTATCAAATAGATTCCTACAATCATCGTTTGTCTTACAGACTATATTATCGCCTGTAGATAATTTTAAATATTTGTATTGAATATCTTCTGACATTAGATTGATACCTTTACCAACTTGTAGTTAAAATGTTCATCATTATAAATTTTAATTCGTTCAATCATATGTAACAAAGTATAGTTCTTTTTATTTTTCCAACTCAGATCATCTGCAATATCATATAGTTTACATGTCTTTTTAGTTTCGCTCGTTCTTAATCCTCGTCCAATAGATTGAAGATTTCTAATTCTAGATTTTGAAGGCGAAGCAAAAATAATATTATGCAGGTTTTTAATATTTATTCCTGTTGAGAAGGTTCCATACGATGCTACAATTATAGCATCATTTTCTGTTTCTGTCAATGCCCGAATTTGTTCTCGTTGTTCTGTATCTGTTCCGCCATATACAAAAAACACTTTTCTAGTGTCGCATTTTTCTGCAATCATATCATATAATATCTTACCATGCTTTTCTACATACTGAAAAAGAACCAAAGTATTGCCTTCTTGTTTTAAAGCTAAATTACGAATAAATTTATTTCTAGGTTGATATTGAACAATAAAATCCATTTCTTCTTGGTATGAATTTCCCTTTACTGCCTTTTTAATTTCATCAGTATATTGAAGGATAATATTAAATATTTCTAAGTCGGCTAACGATTTACTTTCAATTAATTTCTTAGTTGTTGTTACTTTATAAACAGGACCAAATAAACCTTCGAGTACAAGTTTATGAGTTTTAGTGCCATCCAAAGTTCCAGTAGTACCGAATCTATAAGGAGTATGTATACATTTATTTAATATACTTGTAAGAGATTTTGCTTTAAAGTTGTGAGCTTCGTCCCCATAGATTACTTTAAAATCTGCAAAAAATGGTTTTGGTAATTTGTATAATGATTGCCATGTACTAATAACTACATTATATTGATTCGATTTTTCATGTCCGCCGTAAATACGATGGCATTCTTCAGATGCTTTCCAATCATTAAGACCAGAATAATCTTGAAAATCAGAGTACATTTGTTCTACAAGCGAGGTCGTAGGAACAAGAATAAGTTGACGACGGTTCCACCGTTCATTCCAACGAATCAAACAATATAGTATTAAGGATTTACCTGAACCGGTAGGAGATAGTAATAGACGTCTACCATCATTAATTGCTTGATAAACAGCATCAATTTGATAATCTCTAATTTGCAGGGGTTGACCCTTAGATGAAAGTTTTAATCCTTCGCAGAAGTTTTTAACTATATCATAAGTAACAGCATCTGCAGTATGGATATACTTTTCATAGTCTATTACATAGTCTCGTTCTTTAGCAAAGTGTTCTAAATAACTTAAAAGACCAACATACAACTCTTTTGTGAACATAGAAAAGAGTCTGACTTTTCCATCCCACATACGAGACTTATAAAGAGGATGAAACTTAGCGCCAGGAACTTCAAACGAAAAGTGATCGTTTAATTCTTGAGCTAATGAAGGTTCACAATCTACTTTAAGATGTACTTCATTTATTTTAGATACATAAAGATCAGCCATTACATCATGCCGTTAGTAAACTTATTCCATTCAATAGCATTTTTAATATCCCAAGTACGACTATTCAAAGAACGAATAATTTGTTCTAATTGGTATAATACTGTTTTAAAATATTCTACCTTATCCTGTAGTAAAATAAGATCACTATCTACAGTTAGAAATTCATCCATTTCATTCTTTAAGGGTTTATTTCCTTGCCATTGTTCCCAACCTTCATCTTCCAATTCTTGCTTAGTCATTTCACCGCGGTAATACTTATATTTCATACGACGGCAATTTAAATAATCGGATTCGGCTTTACGAAGATTGAGTCGAGTGGACGACAGATAATTTAAATACTTGGCGTGAAGGTTTGGAGTCCTTGCCGATTCACGTCCAAGATTCATTTCATCAATTTTACAATCATCCTTCCAGGAATCTTGTAGATCTGATAATTTCATAATATACTATTTAAATTAACCTATTTGAATAATTTGCTGAGGATTGCCCTGGAAATTAAATGAACCATAGTGGTTCAAAGAGATTGAAGGGTCAAGCCAAATCTCGCCACCCATTTCTTGCCATCTACGGCTAAAGGTATAATCCTCAGACAAATAACGCTTATCCTTGGGATCAATCATTGTATCAAAGAATGCATAGAAATGAGGATTCAACTCTGGAGGAGTATTCAAATCATTATTATATTTTAATTCAGGATAATGTACAATCATCTTGTCGATAACTTCGCGCTTAATCATCATGAAGCCTGTAGCTCCATCATGCAAACGAATTAGACCATTTTCGATGGCAATTTGTTTTGCATCTCGATTTAGGAATTTGAAGTTAATAGCATAATCGCTTCCATAAGAAGCAATTGCTTGGTCTGTAAGTGGTTCTTTATTCGCGGTAACACTTTCGCGAATGCGTTGCCAATTAACACCCTTCTTAGGATATGCTCCTACTGCAACTTCTTTATTATGTGCAATAAGTTTAATAACATCTTCAACCTGATATTCAATATCAGCATCAATGAACATTAAACGGGTAAAGTTGCTTTGTATGAAATAAGCAACCAACACATTACGAGCACGAGTAACAAGTGACTCATTTGCAATTGTACCAAATGCAACAGGGATTTGATGTTGATTGCAGAAAGTCAACAACCGAATAGAAGATCTGAAATATGCTTCAGTCAACTGTCCGCCGTAACATGGAGTTGCGATAAACAATCGTTCTTTGCGCAGGTCTTCCAATCTAACTTCTAACTTTTGATCTCCTGCAGGAGGAGGTGAATCTGCCGCAGGTACTTTTGGCAAAGACGGAATAGAAGGCAGATTCATAGGTTTAATGGTTTTTTTAATGTTCATAATAACTCCAAGTTATATTATAAGGGTTCTACTTCGAAAATAGTATATTTGAATGATGCTATCGCTGTAAAATATTCTACACTTTGTGACGCAATGTCAAAATCAAGAGCCTGTAATGATATAGGGAAAAGATCTTTAAATATTATATTTACTTTAGGGTTGTTTGTCGAGTCTAAAATAGTCAAAGTTGCATCCGAGTAAGCCAAAATTTCAGATTGTCCATCAGGTTTTGTCACAAAAGGAAAACTGCTAGGTCTGGTTTTAGCAAATGTCGAAAATTGATTATAATTGCTTGGGAACCCAAGAGCAATAAGCCAACGATATAATTCTATATAATTGGACATATCTTCTGATATTAAAAATCTAATCGTAAAATCTCCGAAATTGAGTTTGTCGCCTATAGTAGGAATATCTACAAACGGGGTTGGTTGTGTTGCAAATCCTAATTGTAAATCAGGAAGATTTGCAGATTGACAAGTAAAGGAGGTATTTGGCAAATCCTTGATACCAAATTTAAAAGCATTCGGTCTAAGGAAATCATACGTTCTTTGTAAAGAATTAGACGTAGTCTCTTGAATTGTATCTATATTTCTAGTAAATGCCATTATATTCCCTTTACTCTACATTATATTTATAGCCTGTGCAAAGACAAAAAAGGGGGAATTTCTTCCCCCTTAAAGTCCGATCTTAGTGTCGGTTGATTACATTAGGTTAACAACCTTTGTCTTACGATAGTATTGGTTTCTGTTTGCAGTGAAGGTAGAACCATCTGCATCAGATAAGCTATCGCTAGATGTAACGTATGGGTTAGCAATTAAACCATAACGTGTCTTGAAGCCAATCTTTGGCTGGAAGCTGTTAGGATCAATTGCACGAACCATTTGTAGAGGTACATATGGGCAATAGAACATACCTGCATCATAAGGAGAAGAACCCTTATAACCAACCATGTAGAACTGATTAGCAGTTCCTAGATTTGCAGAATATGGATCAATATAAACACGATAACGACCATTTAGAACGCCCGCGAATGTATTGCCTGTATCGTCTACATTTAAGTTTGTAGAAAGAGCTGGGGTATAGTCTAGAACACCAGACATAGCTAATGCACTTGCAACGTCTGCAGAACAAACGATGAAGTTGCCTTTTCCTCTTCTTGTGTCTTGTGCAATGTGGTTAGCATCACGTTCAATATTGAACAATAGACCTTTGAAGCGTTCTACAGACCAACGACCATTGGAGTCAACGTCTAAGTCAAATGTACCAGCGGTTGCTGTTGCAGGTGAACCTGGCTTAGCAACTTTGTAGATTGTACGAACAACTTCGCGATTAATTTCAAACATAAATTCTTGTGAAAGAATATTTGACAATTCTGCCTCTGCGTCAAGACCGTGAATTGCTTTCAAGTCTTGTGCCAATTCAACAGTGTATTCTGCCTTCAATGCTCTGCTCTTAGCAGTAACTGTTGTCTTGTCGATAGAGAAAGACATTTCGTTAAATGTGCTAGCAGCTTCCATATTTGCTGTGGAAGTAGCATTACCGGTGGTATATGTACCAGATACTGGATTAGACCCAACCTGATTAACTGTGCCGGCGCCACCAGAGAACGAAGTATTTGCTTCGTTGAACAATGCTTCAATACGATTAGTTGTGTCTGCTCTTGTATCGCCGTAAGTTGATCTCATTGCGAAGATCAAGCCTGTTGGGCCAGTCATAGGTTGTACACCGCAAATATCATATGCCATTAGGTTAGGCATTGCACGACGTACTAGACCAATCATAATTGGATCGTACTTGTCAATACCGCTTGTGGCATTGATGTTATTTGCAGGGGTCTCGAATAGTGCTTGACGCTCTTCACGTAAAGCTCTTTCCTGATTCTCAAGCAACACTGCTGTTACTTGGCGCTTGTATGAATCTTTAATGGGGGTTAGATCGGGGTGATCTAAAATTGCTGCCCATTTTTGTTGTGCATTTTCTGATAAAAACATTTAATGTCTCCTTGTTTAAATTTGGATAACTTATTACTTATTTATAAGTTATTGTCTTTTGATTGTTCTTGATAAGGCCTGTGCATAAGATGAAACAACATCGTTGCCTGAATATTCAGGTTGTGTGCCAGTTTCTTCTAGTAGAGCTTGCTTAGCTGTTTCTTTAACAACTGCCTCGCGAGGGAAATAATTTTCCTTGATAACGGAAACTTTTTCCTTGTAGATATCCGAATTATCGAACTCCACACCTTCTAGAAGTTTTGTTAATCTGTTTACTTCAGTATCTGCTAGATCTTTAGTCATTTCTTTAATGATAAGTTTCTTTTTAAGACCTGTTACTTCAGTATACAAACCAATATTATTTTCCAACTGACTATTTAAATCGTCTTCCAACTCTGTTACTTTACCTTGTAAATCACCTATTACATCATATTTTTCTTCAGGCACTTCAATGTAATGTTCTTTGAAGAGCGCCTTGAGTCCCGACATAAAATCTTCCGCAATTTCTGTACGAAGACCATTTTCTATCGCTAATTTATTTTCTTCCATCCAATTCTCAACTACATAGTTAAGATATGAATCGATTTTTTCTACTACGCCTTCCTTATATACATCAAATTCTTCTGCATATTTTTCTTCTAAGGACGCTGCTACTTTTTCCATTTCGTTATTTACGCGAGCAATAACTGCTGCTTCAAAAATGGATGTGGCTTTTTCTTTGAATTCTTCTGATAGGCCTTCACCAAAGATTGGAGATAAATCAATTGGCTCAATAACTGTTTCTTGAGCTTCGATTGTTTCTTCTTCAGTTTCTTCCTCTTCCGAAACAACTTCTAGATTTTCATCTGGTTCTGTTTCTTCACCGTGTTGCATATGATTGCCGGTGTTCTGAGGGATAGAAGACAAACTTTGAACAGTGGTGAAATTAGGTGCATCCCCTACTGGACCCTTCATTGCAATAGTATTTTTAGAAATACCTTTTGCAGTAATAGATCCTTGGTTAGCATCTTTTTCATCGCGGTCATCGTGACTTGCTTCTTGAGAGTCGCCTTGCTTGGGATTACCACTATCGCCAGCATTGGCAGGTTTGATTGTGGAATCTTTTGGCTTAGTCGGTACCATTGGACCTGCTTCTTCTAAAGAAGCAGCTTTAACAGTTACGCGTTCTAGCAATTCCTTAACTTTACTTTCTACTGACATTAGTGTCTCCTAAATGTATGAATATACTCAATCAATATTTATAATTCTAGTTACCTAGACAATTGATTTACAAATTGTTCAAATATTTTTAATTTAACTTCATCCAATTCCTTGGCAGAAGCCTTCTTAATTGTTTTTTGTGCAGCCTCAATTTGTGTTGCTTTCCAAATACCATTCTCACAAATCCATTCTACATTCTCCATAATGCCTTGCACAAAGGCATCGGGTGCAGAAGGATCAGCAACAATATCTACGGTTGCTAGATGAAAGTCATCTTGCACTTCGTTGATTCCGTTTGAGTTCAATTTTAACGATCCTAGACCTCTAGTTGATACGCCCAAACGAACTTCATTTTCTATTAAGTTTTTAGCAATGATTCCCATCGGCGTATCTAAGATTTTAGCTTTGCCATATACATCGTTACCTTCCATTCTAAGGCCGGTAATTAGATGGGACACTTGATGCAAATTAATTGAAGGATTTTCGGGATGACCTAATTCCCCCAATGAACGCTTTTCACCAATCAAAGTTTGATACTTAGTTACCTCGCGTTCCATTATACCTTTGCCGTAAGAACGGTTATTTCTATTTGGTTTTTCTGCTTGAGCAAAAATACCTTCGATAAAAATATTCTTACCGCCACCTTGTTTATCTTCTACAAGGTAGTTTAAATCCTGTGCAACTTCTTTAATTAGTCTCATTAAAATTCCTTACTTCTTAATTTGCTGATTAGGCTCAATATAACCTGCTGGCTTAGAAATAGTAAAATATACTAAAGAGTTCGCCGGCATCGTAACAGTAATATTAGAATTATTATTAGATGTATCTACGAATCCCATCATTTGATTCATAGACCAGTTATCATTTCCATTAAGATACAATGTTGCTGTATTATTACGAGAAACAACAATAGGAAAAGACCCAGGGGTAGACCACATTACACCTGTAATATTCATTTGAACATTCGGTTGATCCACAGTTTCGTCAGCAACAGCAAGATCTACACTTGTAATATTTGCTAAGCCATCCCCTATTATTTTTACAACTGCCTGTTGTCTAACTTTTTTAAGAATTGTTCTTGTTGTTGCCATGTGTTCCTCTTATTTGCTTAAACGATCAACTGCTTTAGTAACACCACGAATACGTTGGCGTGACTTAGATTTAAATCTGTCAGCTAATGAAGTAGATGCATTTTTCATATCAGGCTTTCTTGCCTTGGATGCTCGATTTTCAAAATCGGCTCCAATTTTACGATTAATCACAGCATCTTGAGATGCTTTTTTGACGTATGAACCTAGAGTTGTTTTTGATAGTTCATTAATTTGATCAACATCTTCATTACGAGATTTTCCCTTAGCAGCATAAGAAGCAGCTAACGCCATTTGGATTCGTTTGGCTTTAGATTTGCCTGCAAATTTTGGATTGTCGGAATGTACGAAATCGTGAATGTACGTTCCGGCAGGATCAGATGCCTTTAGCTTTTCTTCTAAATACTGTTCTCTAAGTTCGTTAAACTTCTTCATGTTCTTGTTCTGTTCCTATAGAGGTTGCAACTTCTTGTTTTTTTGCTTCTAACGCATCTGACACTTTACTTGCAATGATCTCATTAAATCTTTCAACAGCATCTGACTGTTGATTGTTAATAATGCTGTCTACCATAGATTGTATAACTGTTGATTCCATAACTTCTCCTATAATCATTATTTATTTATTGTTGCTGCAATTCTTGCCCAGGAGGTAATTGGCCAGGCGGCATGCCGGGCATTCCTATCTGTGGCGGTGGAGGTTCCTTCTCTATTTGAGATTTCATCTCCTTCATTTCTTTATCCGACATTCTCAAAACATTTTTCATAACATATTCTTGACTGTAATATGCTCCCACAAAAGGTTGAATTTGATTTAACAGATCAATTCTGTTTCTCAAATTCTCGGCATTTTTCATTTCTTCAAAATACTGATCCTGGGCATATCTGTAATCTATTTCATTCTTTATTGAGTTCCAATCTTTTTCTGTTAAAACACCCTTTAACAACAACTGGGTCTTTAACAAATCATTGAATAACTCATTAAATTTTACTCTGAGTCTACCGATAAATTTAGCAAATTTCAATTCATCTCTTGTAATCTCTGTTGCTCTACCAAACGATATACCTGTTTGGGGTTGCAATCTTGATAACGGAACATTTAATGCCTGGTACAACTTAGTTTGAAAATAATTAATATCATCAATCTGCCCTAAGTTTTCTCCGCCAGGTAATGTAGTAATTTCTGTACCTCTTCCACCTTCTCTTCTAGGCAACCAGAAATCTTCCAACATAGACATAAATTTACGATCGTCTCTAATTTCCCCGGTACTGGAATCATATACAATCTTATTTCTATAACGAGCCATAATATCTTTTAAATATTGCTCTGCTTTCAATTTTGGCAAATTGCCCACATCTATATAAAATATTCTTCTTTCGGGAGCTCTTGCAAGTCTGTAAATAACCAAAGAATCTTCCATCATCTTTAATTGATTTACAGGTTTAATTGCTTTATGCAATTGCCCTAAAACTACATTTTTATCCAAATCCATCATACCCGAAGGTACAAATGTAATAGCGTCTAACGAAATTTTTATACCCTGATTTGCTGCAAGAGTAGTAAATCCTGGATTATATGTAATACCTTTTTCATTATATAAGAAATATTCTTCAACAGATTTAATAACTTCTAAGCCGCTATCTTTATCTTTTTCTTTTTTAACTTCGCGTATCTTCTTTATTTTTCTTGGATCTAACACTATTGTTTCTAAAATCCCACGCTTAGGATTTTTAGTATCTATAATCTTTTGAAAATATAATCTTCCATCTATATACCATCTTTTAAAATAATCAAATCCTTTTGAATCAAATTCAATCATTTTAATTAATGAATTAAATTCATCAAGAATAGTATCTTTAATATCGTCAGGAATATCTAATCTATCTAAATTAATTTGTACTACAGCCTCATCGTCTATAGCAGCAATTGCTTCAGTTAATATTTCATCTATTGCTGCAGATGCATCAGAATACATTGAGCATTCACGATATCTTGTAATAAGTTCATATTCAGATTTTGCAGTTGCATCTAAGTCAACATACGTCCCAAAATATCCTCCTGCTTGTACAGTGGATGCTCCATCGTCAGAAACAGGTGTAGCAAACCCCTGTAGTTTTCTATCTATAGGAGGTTCTTCATCTTCTTTACCAATAGTAAAGCCAAATAGTTTAATAGCCATAATTTAATTCACTTTTTAAAAATTAACCTAATGATGTAATTGCGTTGACCAATTGTTGTGCAGGATTATTAGAGAATTCAAAAGATTGATACTGAAATGATACGCCAAAAGTTGACAACTGATCGTTGGATCCGAAATCTAAACCTACTGCTCCAAGATCAACTGGGAAGGCACCTAATAATTTATATTGTTTTAGAACTGCGCCGTTGCGATCTAATTGAGAAATAAACATATCAGTTTGATACTGGGAAGGTTGTAAAGCACCAGTCTTATTAGCTAGGTCCTCTATACCATTCATCCATTGTTCTATTGCTGTTCTAATTGAGAATCCAGAATCATTTAAGACTGTACAATTAAAGGGAGCAAATTCTCTATCACCTGCCATCTTAACTAATCGTCCGCGATAATAAACAGGAGTAACTCCTAGAGTTTGTCCTGGCAATTCTGCTACACTAACTAAGAATGGAGCTTTAGTTACGGCCGCCCCTCTTCCCGCAACATAGTTTGGGAAGGTTAGCTGAACCGCAAACTGATTCGGTCTTGCACCGCCGTTTGTTAGTTCGGATTTAAATCTTTCTACATTAAATGGTACTGCCATTTTTAAGTTCTCCTATTATGCCCCTACTTCTTCGAAGGATACGCCAGTTCTTGTAGCAACAAAATTCAACTGAATGAAATTAATTGCTCTTGCTGGTTTGATGAATATATCCGCGACAAATTCATTTCTATCTATAACTTCTGCGGTATTATTTGTTTCATCGCATACCACTCTAAAATCTGTAACACCTCTACGACCTTGAACATCTCTCAAGAATGGTTCTACTAAATTTCGAAATTGTCCGCGAGTAAATGGATCGTTGAATTCGAACAATTGGAATTTAGAAGCGGTAGCTATTGCTTTTTCCAATACGATAAACAATCTACGCACATTGATACGATCAAATGCACTTGGTCTAGATTGTAATGTCTTATCTCCAAACAATAAAGTACCTTGTCCCGGGAATGTTACCACAGGATTTATACCTTTCTTGTATAGAGTATCTCTATCTGTTTTAGCAGGTGAGTATGCCAATTTAACTACATTTTTAATAACACCTCTATTATATCCAGCAGGAGAGAACCAAGGATCTGCAATATAATCTGTTCTTGCTGCAAGACCAGCAACATCTCCATTTAATGGGACATATCTGTATTTGTCGTTGTAACGATCATACTGATATTTCCATCCAGAATCTAAAACAGCGAATGAAGAGTCTGTTAACGTATTTCTATAAGCAACAATTTTGTCTGCCTGACCTGTAGTATTTACTACGTCTGTATATTGAGGTGATGCAAATACTACGCAATCTCTTCTTGCTTCCGCAATGGCAATAACACTATTTACTACGCTTGCTGTTGTAGTTGGTCCCATTGGAATTAGACTTATATCATACAATTCGTCATTTGAGAATAACGAATACCCTGTAGTTAGATTGCCGGCGGTTATACTATCTCCAGCTACACCTGCAGATAAATTCTGAGTTAAATTTGCAGCCAAAACATCAAAAGCGGTTGTTGAAGCCGTGCCCCAATCATCTCCACTTTCATGGTGATTTAACCACCAGATATATCTAGATTGATTGTTAATTACATTCTTGTAGTAATTAGTTGAACCGTCGGAATTTTTGGCATCCGATGCTTTAGATAAGAAAGAGAATTTTTCTAAAACAGAACCAGCTGTTCCAGAAATAGAACCTGTTCTATCCAATACTATTACGTGCAATTCGTCGCCCGAACCACCCTTCTCTGTTACATATGCAGATGTCGATGGAGCAGCATCGAATTGACTAGCATATTGCCATGCAGTAAAGCCCCCCGAATCTGCAAGAGAAACTCTAATAGAATTGCCTAAAATTCCTGGATATTTTGCTGCCCATTGTCCATATAGTAATCCGCCAGTTGAATAATTAGCATCATAATTATCAAAATTTGAAATTAAAATTGAACCTTGGGATAATACTGCATTTGCAAATACATCTCCAGATGGGACTGTTACTGTAATTTCCGGCGTTGCAGAATATCCTGTTCCTGCATTAGTGATTGTAATTCTATCAACAGCATATCTTAGTTCAGACGTTGCTACTGCTGTAACTGCGGGAGAATCAACGGGGTCGGGTGTAAATGTAATTATAGGTGCGGCAAGATACCCATTACCTCCAGTTATTACAGTAACGCCCACTACCCTTGCTTCCATTCTACCTATAGCGGAGGCATTGGCACCGCCAAACTCACTATTTTTATTTATATTTACAGTAATACCACTACTATAGCCTGTACCAGGATTAACTACATTTGCTCCTGTAATTATACCATGACCTAAAGTAACACTAATATTAGCATTCGCATTTGACCCCTCTGGGCCATTACGTAATACAGATACATTTGGCATAGAAGTATATCCAGAACCAACACTTATTACATTAAAACTTGTAATATTACCATCTGGACCCGTAGCAATTAATTGAATATTTGCACCAGAGCCACCGCCACCTGAAATTACCAACAAACTACTATTACTATAGCCATTACCGCTACTAATAATAGTTGCATTTGACACAGAAAAACTTATTTGTAAATTTCCTGTAGCACCTTCGCCGCCACCGCCAGATATTATAATATTTGAATTTGAATTATAATTATTTCCTCCAGATAATATTGTCAAACTGACAACATTACCGCTTCCTAAAATAGCAATTGCATTTGCCGCATAACCGCCGGCGGATAAATTTGCTGTAGCATTAACAGTAGGAGCTACAGAATATCCTTGTCCTAATACGGACATCGTAATTGCGTTAATTGCGCCAGTATTTGCTAGCAAGGCATTACCTGTAGCTTGCGTACCTCCCTCTACACCTGGGGCAGCTATAGCTACAGAAATTCCTGATAAAGAAGTATAAGTATTTGATGAAGAACTAACAACTATACTGGTAATAGTTCCCGATGGAGTAGAAGTTGCGTTTCTAGCAACACCTTTATCTACAACGCGAACTAAGTTTAAATTGTTTCCATAAGATAAAAAATTTGCTGCAGTAAAGAAATATCCCGCAGTTGAATCATTCGGTTGACCAAAATTAGTTACTAGATTTTTTTCCGAATCTACAGTTGTAACTTCTTCCACTGGACCCCATTGGAATGCTCCTGCAAATGCGCCAGCAGTGGTTGCAACCGAGGGAACTAAAGTAGTTCTATCTTGTTCAGTTACTACAACGCCAGGTGAAAGCTGAAATGCCATCTTCTTCTCCTTGATAATTTTATAGAGCTGTTTTCTATAATTTGATTTCTATTTATTTATAATTATAGTCTTTTAGACATTTTCAAGGAACTTTCTTTGCATTTCTTCAATTTCATCTCTATTCTTAGATCCCACGTTAAACCAGATTGCATCTGTCATAATCTGAGGAGCTTCATGTTCGGGGATGCCCGTATCTATAATACCAAACGGAGTAAGATTTTCCTCAATCTGTTTGAACTGCTCTTCATATAAAGCTTTTCTAAGATTCGAGTCAGTTAAATCTTTAAAGAATGATTCATTGGTGGCCCAGGAAAATAGCACCAAACACATAACCAAATCGTCCTGGTATCCTTCATCTGCTTTATGAGATCCTCGAACTTCAATAAATGTAGATATTTCATTAATAATATCTGGGTCATGTATTAATAATTTTGTGCCCTCAACTAAACTCTTGAAAGACGTACAACCTAATCGTTTTACTTGTTTGGTAGTTCTAACCCCCAGAGTTGCTCCCTGAGAGAATCCTCCAGATAAGAATTGTCCAGATTTACTATTACTTCCTACAAAAAACACGTTCTCATATTCTAAATCCATATACAAAGTATCTGCTACTTGTTGTCCGTTATCGTTAATCTCAACTAAACAATAAGCTTTGTTATAATCTTTGGCTACTTTATATATAATATTTGGGAAAAGAAGAGGGCTTATTTTATTGTTTCTGTATTTTGCAACAACCTTAAAAGGATATGTAGTAATATCCATGACTGCAAATGCAGAGTAATCTCCACCTACACCTCGCGAGGTATCTGCAACTAGCATGTAAACCTTATCTTCTTCGGGTTCATCAAACACATCTAAACCATCTTTACTATATACATACGGTTTAACTGACATTCTACCAATAGTATCTGGATTGATAAGTGTATTAGATGATCCCAGGAATCTACATAAAACTTCTTGATTAAACTTAAGTTCACCTAATAATGCTCTTTGTTCTTGCGCCCATTTTTCTGTTCTACCAGGAATCTCGCTGTAAGGAATAAACATAGGAACAAATCCGTTTAGACCTTGTTCTGCTTCATTCCAGAATTTCCAGAAATGATTGTATCCTAATGGTGTAGAAGTTAAAAGAATCTTTGTAGTTTCACCTGCAGAAACAACAGGATAAACAGATGTGAAAAAATCCTCAGCTACATTGTTTGGAATAATTGCTGCTTCGTCAATGTATAACCAATTTACAGATTTACCTCGAATACCGGAAGAACTTGTTGCTGCAGTAAAAACTCTAGATCCGTTTTCTAATTCTATATCACCTTTGTTAAATGTCTTTACCCCTTGCTGCATCCAAATAGGCAACATTTCATACATCATCTCATATCTGTAAAGTACTTCCCTGGCGGCTGAAGATTTGTTAGCAAGAATAGCAACTGTTTTATTTGATTGGAATAATGTATACCAAAGTATGCAGGCAGCAGAGGTAATTGTTTTTCCTTGTTGTCGTCCTTCCATTAGAATAACCTTACGATTATTCAATATAGTTAATACCTTTTTCTTCTGGCAATCGTATAATTTAAATGGGATTAACCCTTTATCCAAAGAAACAATTTGGCAATATTGTTCTATAAAGTATATAGGCTCTTGAGAACATTTAATTATTTCTTTAACTTGTTCTGCAGAATATGATATAACCGTACCAATCTGTTTTAGATTAGGATTCCCGTTGTAGGATAATTTTTTACTGGTCGATGATGTTGTCATCTTTTTTACCTAACAGCTTCATTAGCTCATTGGTGGAACCGGCAAACACAACATTATTATTTTGTGTTCCTATTTTTATAGGGTCATCCGTTTTTAAATCTTTAACTTGTTTTTGTAACCCCATTAGATCTTTAGATACATCTGATAGAGTTTTCATGAATTGTCCTGCAACTTCATACGTTCTCGGATGTTCAGAACTTTTAGATAATTCAATTAATGTGTCCAAAGTATCTTCCCCCCTCATTAATAATTTTCTCATAGTTTGGCGAGCTAATTGGTAATCTTCTTCTTGATCCATTTCTTTATTATCGTTCAAATTTTCAGCCAAAGATGCCAACGCTGTACTAGCAGGTTCATTGACCGGATCTATATTAAAAATATCATTTAAATTTTGTATGTTTTTCATATTATTTGTCTAAATGAAAATAATCAAATACTGGATAAATTCTATCAGGCTTTAATAATTCTGGGAAAAAATCTTCAGGGGTGAGATGATCTGGAGGACGTTTACCTTCCATTCTGGATTCATTATCCCCCAAATGCTCAACATATTTATCTTTTAAAAATACCGATCTAAATCCTAGCGAATGAAATCGTCTATCTATATTCCATTCATTATGCCATTTTTCTACTCGACCAAGTAATATTAAATCTTCTCTTCTTTTTAAATTAGGACTTCCCACCCACCCTATCCAATAATAATGATTGGCACTAACTCGCCAATTCTTTTTAAAATAAAATGCATTATCGAATAACTGATCTTTATAATAAGTATCGTGGCCCTCGTGTTCAAATGTTCTAAATGAGATATCTATATTTCCTATATTTCTATAAGTCTGTAGTATCTTTTTAGATTCATACATATATCCAGATTTAATAAATTCCCAGTCATCTTCTAAATAAAATATAAACTCAGTATTACAGTAGCTAACCATAAAATCCATCGCCCACCATTGTCCTCTATTATCAGGAAAACAAACTATATCGTAATAGGAGCCGTATATATTTACTAATCTATCATATACTTCAGGATTGCCGCTATCATCTACAATTACTATTTTCGTAACATATTCGCACGTATTTAGAAAAGAATTTAATGTTTTTTCTAAAAGATGCAATCTATCACAACTTAAAACAAATGTTGTAATATCAGAATCAGGTTGTTCTGTAGTGTGAACTCTCAATCGAGACATAATAAAACCTTTAATTAAAAATCTTCAAATGTATCTATATAAGTATAGCTATTTGAAGGAATTGCGTTGGCAGAAGTTGCCGTAGTTAATTTTTGCAGAGGAACTGTTAAATCAGTATCACTAAAAGAGCTAGTTATAACTTTATTAATAATACCTTGTTTATTAATTGGACCATAAAAATTAAGTTTCATTATAAAATTCATTGTCCATATGATAGATCTTCTGGTTGTTAGATCGCCTTCATAATCATCTTCAAACCCAATAGAATTTAAAAGAATTGGGAGGTCATTTTTAATATCTAATTCTGGAATAGCTTTAAGTGTAAGATTATAATCAGGATTAAAATAAGGTATTATTTGTTCTATAATTTGTAATCCGTCATCTTGATTTTTAACATAAATGTATAAAAGAACATTTAGATTATACGGAGTTGGTGCGTATTGAGTACTTGCAGTACTATAAGTATTAATTGTTCTAGATTGTTGTATAGGTGCAATTTTTCTACTAGGATCATAATCTATGGATACCATTTCAAACCCCATACGAGGAACAACAACCTGCAAATTTTGATTATCTACATTCGGTTGTTGTCTTATCCTTGTTAAGAATTTTTGTTTTGGAGAATAAGATAACGGAACTTTTATTGTTTGTATAGTATCCCCGTTTGCGTCTTTTCGTTCAACGGTTATGTTATTAAACATATTACCAAAAGCAACAATTGCTTTTCGTGTAGTTCCCCAGTAAAATCTTTGATCTAACATTATCTAAATGCCTCTCCGAATGGGTTTCTTTCCGAGAAGTCTAATACATTATCGACTTCTGAAGTAAATGTGTCATTGTCTGCGCCTGCAGTATCATTATCAATAAATGGTGATTCATTTAATATAGGAGCAATATCATTAGTTTCTAATAACAATGATTCGCCTGATTCTTGTAATAGTTCATAATCGTCCAAGGTTACACCAAACGATGCAGCAAAATTATCTATTTCTGCAATTCCAGTATTAATCATCTCATTAGAAAACTGCATCAATTCGCAACTCATTCTATATATGAATAACTTACCTACCTGAAAAAACGGTGTTTGACTATCAACTTTTCTTATTTCAAAAAAGGATTGTGTCTTTGGAAAATAAATTATATCTCCTTCAGTTGGTCTAAAATTTAAAACCGAAGTATTCGTATCGCCTATAACATCTTTCCATCTTCTTCTTGATACTACAAAGTTTGCAGTATTTCTAATCTCTAAACCAAACTTAGTAATTAATTCATCGTCTCCAGCAAATCCAGCAACCTCTTCCAAATACATTTCAATCGGAAATGCGTGTTCATATTTGTTTGTAGGATCTTCTGTTAAAATAAGATCCGGATTCGAAACTGATCGAGGCATATAATATACTTCCCACCCATAAATCTTCATGGACTCAATTATTAAATCCTCATATAACGTCTGTTCTGAAGAAACACCAATAGACCTTCCAGACTGAAAGTATGGATTAACAGTAGCCATAATTGTATTGACTTTCTATTGACATGGTGTTATCATCTTCTATGTGTCCCGGTTAATTAAATACTTAATTTTATCCCGTGAACATATCTACAGGCAATTCAAATCTAGATTGCATTTCAGATTCAATCTTATCTATCTCAACTAACGCATCTTGATAGATTATATCCGCATTAATTGTTACACCCCCAGGTAATTGCATACCTGAAAACTTCTTAAGATTCTCACCCCATTGACGTTTTAGCAATGCTGTTGTGTATCTTTTAAGAAACATATCGTTATAAACATCTCGATAAGTATCCGGATCTAATATTCTATAGCACTCGACAATAATGAAAGTTCCTACAGTTACATCGGCTGACCAATCCAAATCCATATAAAGTCTATTCATATGTCTATTAAATCGTACGGGTTTAGTACCTGTAAGTATTTGATTTATCAATTCTAATTCTGTTTTAACCTGTGCATAATAAATTAAATTTGTAGACATTAAACTATATAGGTCATTAACTAGAATTTGATATTGAATACTAAATATATTTGTTCCATCTGATCTATTAGCAAAAGGCACCATTCTACTAACACCTACTACACTATCGGGTACTGGGATATATTGATTAGCCATATCTGTAGATGTAATTTGATGTTTTAGATAAACCATTTCTACAGCATCATAATGATATTCTCTATAAAATTGAAAAGCATCATCTATACGATCTTCAATTTGATCCTCATCTAGATTTATTTCAATAACAGGTGCACCTAATCTTCTAAGGCAATAATCTTTTAATTCTTCTCTTGATGTTACTGTTGCCATTATCGTGTTACTCCAGGATTAATTGTTACTATACCTTCAGTAATTCTATATGATACATTGCCGATATTTGCCTTTATATCATAAACATATCTTCCCACTTTAAGATTTGCTGTAACATCCGCAGATAAAGATATCGAAATATTTCCATATGGTGCATTGACAATATTTGATATAAATGTTATTGCATTTGAACTATAGTATGTTTTTCTTAGTTGTGCTTTTACATTATACCCAGTTAACGGTATAGGATTTTTATTGATATCCAAATATTGTACATTTGAATAAAAATTTACACCTTGATCTATATTTAAATTTTTTACATCTGCCATTTTATTTAAATCTTCCGTAGTATACTCTGTAGGAAATATTTATTGCGACATCGCCAGCAATAGAATCGTACCCCGATCTATCTATATGTTGATTGCATACTATTTTTAAATTTCCTTGTTCTTGTACTATATTAAGAATAGAACTTCCTAGATATTCGCCAGAACTTGGTTGTGTTAATTTTCGTAATAAAATAGAACCTGCTCCGCTTGTAACCAAATTGCTAGTATATGCTTCACCTGCATCTATTTTATAAAATGGCATTATAAAACTATCCTCTTTATTTATGGATAGATTAACATTGGTGAGATTTGCAACTTCATCTACTCTATTAACTATTGCATATCTAGAACTAGCATTCGCGTTTAATACTATAGGTATAGAAGCAGTGCCAGTAATATCATGTATAATGTGAGGCATTCTTTTACTAAGAGTAAACTTAGTTTCCCCTGAAAAGTTTTTAATAGTAAAAACATCATTTTTATTAAATGATATACCCATTATTGTATTCCTAAATATAACACATTACCTGATACATTTACATCGCCATTAATATAATACGCCTGTGTATTAAATTTGTAAGTTAAAATTTTACCATTTGCTGCAATAGTGTTGTCTCTTGGCCATAATATATAAGTATTGCTTGCAGTTATAAAATTATATCTTTCATCATATAATCCTCCATTTAGGGGATTGTAATTACTTGCAGATTCAAAAGTTCTGCCTTGAGAATACCCAGTTGTTATATAATGTATTGTTGCAGAATAAGTATCATATCCGTAAATTTGTTTTAGATCAGAATATTTATTCAAATATGATATTGGATTAAATGTTATTACTCTACCTTCAGCTGCAGAATTACTTGCATAATGTGCTTGACCTAATGTATAGTCTATACCAAACAAGGTAATTAAATCTGGGTAACTTGCAATATATCTTAGAGCATCTTCCTCGGAAATATAAAATACATTAATAGGTAGAACCCCAGATGTTCCTGCCGGTTCGCCTGGAATACTTTGTACATAAGTAGAAGGATCAGCCGCAGATGCAGATGATCTTATTTCTTCCCCACCTGTTAAATTACGTAAGGCAATATTTAATCCCGACGGAGTATATACATATTTACCGTCAACAATAGATGCAGTATATAGTAAATTTTTGCTTATTTCAATTGCATATAGTCCTTGGTCAAACGATGCTTTATACCCATATTTAGATCCGAGTAATTCCCAATTGTATATTGTGTATCTTGTTATTTTTCTTATAACACCGGTAAAAGATATATTTGCAGAATCTATAAAAAAACTAAAAAATCCTGTTCGTATCGGAGGTTTATCCACAAATAATAGATTGACATAATTATCGCTACTCAATGTACCATCCATAGAGTAATTTTCTACAAACGGTCCTGATACTGGAGGTTTAGGGCCTAATGCTTCTCTTGTAGCAATTTTAGAATAATCTGTAATTACTCTACCTGTATCTGTTTCTTGATAAATTCTAAGCTGAGGGGAATATAATACTTTAGTGTAAACTAAATCTTCGATTGCCTGTTGACTTAAATTTTTAAAGATATATGTTTTACTTGAACTAAAAGTATTTCCAAATTCAACAACATCTGAGGAAAGATATAAAAGATTTGCCATGTTAAATTGCCGGTACTTCTGCGCTATTAGAAAATGCTAAAATAGAAAATCTTCTTGTTATTGCAGGTAAATTACTATCTTTGGTATAGTATTTTTCTTTAATATAAAATTTTGTAGAATCCATTAATAAAGAAATGTTTCTATAAGATACACTATCTACTACTTGTATAAAATTTCCAGAATTAATAGATTCTCTAGTATCACTATCTATTAATATTGCAACAGGAGTATATCCTAAATTATGAAATGCAACAGTTGTAATTTTATCTCCAAAATTTTCAGAACCGGTTGCTTGTACAAAACTAAAATTTTGTGTAAAGGTTGTTTGCCAAATAGTATTTAAATACTTAAATCTGGTGTCTAAATATATTCTATCTAAATAATCATACGGGGAAGTTAACGGAAGATTAGAGCCTTCTTCGCCGGTTGGATTATTAAAAATAGATACAATGGCATTACCAGAAACATTGCCCGCCCAAAGAACATTTGTAGACATATATTATAATTCAATTCTAATATATTTACTATTTAAATCTATAATCATTTTCCCATCCAAAGATTGCAAAATGCCTGAAGTTATATTACCTGCATTTGTAGATAATTCTGACAAACTATTTGCTAAAATTTTACTTATGGATATTGTATTTGGGGCTAATTGAGCACTGGTAATAGTACCTAAAATTATTTTACCACCACTAATAGAATTGCTCGCAATTTCTCTATCTGTAATAACTCCTGTTTGTATTTTTGCAGATGTTATAGAATTTGCTAATATTTTCGCAGCAGTTACTGCACCGTCTGCTAATTCTCTAGTATTAATAGTATTACTTACTAGTCTTGAACCTGTTATAGTATTTGCTAAAATTTTAGTATTTGTTACTGCATTTACTGCAAGTTCTGTATTACTTACTTGTCCTGCAGTTAATACTATATTTGTAATTGTATTTGCAGCGCCGGGCGTAAATAAATCCCAACTTGTTTTCGTAGTATTTAAAATATAAGTTTTGTCACTTACAATAATTAAATCGCCGCTGTTATAGTATGTAACATCTGCAGGTAAACTTGCTAAAGTTTTTATTGAAGCAGTTCTTGCATTTGCTGTATATTGATATAATGTATTCCACGTATTTCCATTATGTACATATAAATCTGCCCCTGCTCCAGTTTTTCTGTATAATTCTCCTATATTAGCAGTCGCAGGTAAAGTGCCACTAGAACTAACTCCGCCACTTGTTCCAGAAGAACTTACATAATCGCTCAATAATTCCCAAGCACCACTTATAAAAATATATGCAATACTTCCTACGACAACTGTTCTTCCCGAATAATTACTTGCATCTCCCACTGAGGGTAAAGATGCTAACACATCTAATCCCGAAGGAGCACTTGAAGTAATTAAACTAGATAAAGTTTTCCATGCTCCAGATAAAAATGCATATACTACAGCATTTCCTGTTTCATAAAATAATGTACCTTCGGGCGCAGTTGAGGGTTTTAGAAGACCTATAGAAAATGCTTGATCTCCCCTAAATCTTACCCATCTAAAATCTGAACCAGCGGCTCTTGCTATTGTCGGATTTGATCCTAGTCCTGCTCCATTTCCTACCGGGTAATTAGAATAAGTCCAAATGTCGCCAATATAGAACGCAATTCTTCCTGCATAATTTCCTGTAGTTGGTAATGCTGCTACTACAGGAATACCATTAACGGTAACAGATACATTACTGTTGCCGGTTGATACTACAATATTTGCAGCACTAACTCCCCCAGTAAAAGTATTTAATTGTGCTTGAACATATGATTGTGTAGCAAGAGGGGCAGCTAACCAAGATATAGTTCCATCATTATTTAATTCTAAAGAATCAACCCCATTTAATGAGAATGCGATTATACCAGAATTTTTATGAAACATTCCAGTATCTCTGTCACCCTCCCAAGTATATCCGGGTAATAATTTTCCGTCTTCACCATAAGTAACAACTTGACCATTGTTATATAAGGATGAAATACTTGTGTTTATTTTTTCAAAGGCTGTTCGAAGTAAATCTCCGTCCCCAGTATCAGCGGCGGTTCCTAAATTTACATTTGATGAATTTTTAGATGTTGTCATACTTTTAACTTATGTTAAGGTGATTTTTAATTTTTATGAGCTCTTCTTTTAACATATTTATTTCACCTTTTAAATCTTGTATTGTTTTCATTTGTTTCTTCTTTTGTTTATACTCATTCAAAGCTACCATGTC
>Ga0208974_1000007_pt1 | contig 127873 bp, 217 predicted proteins | sample GreLakmeER15MSRF_FD_187699 | JGI IMG/M metagenome (GOLD analysis project Ga0208974, IMG submission 187699) | Freshwater lentic microbial communities from great Laurentian Lakes, MI, USA - Great Lakes metaG ER15MSRF (SPAdes) | ecosystem: Environmental > Aquatic > Freshwater > Lake | place... | reverse complement strand
AAATACACAAAATTTCCAACCAACCAACCATCTTACCCCCCATTATTGTTACTGCTATGAATGGTGATGCTAGAAGAATATAGCCTATAATTTGTTGTGTATCCATATTAAAATTGTCCATTCTCCACTAAGGTTTTGAGCATTGTCAGCCACATCAAACGGTTTTCAATGTTTTGTGGGGTGTAATACTTCTGGTTTTTTCCTTCATGAAACATTTCGATAGTTTCCTCCTCCGAATATTTAGTTTTGTATTTGCGGCTAAACATTTTCAGAACTGAATAATACCAAGCACGAGCGTCTGCACCATTGCAAAGCTCCATTAGGTTACAAGTGAATACGCCATTGTCGATTGATACATATTCATCAAATTTTTCCAGAATGTTATTCAACCATGCCAGTTTTTGTTTTTTGATATAACATGACATTTTATATGCGTTTAAACTCGCCTCGGTATTCAATATGTTTTTCATGGTTTAAATGTATTCTAAAATTGAATGAATGTCCAGAACTAAATTTAAGTATATCAATATAAACCAGAACGTCAATCAGATTTTTCATCAGGGAACAATTCTTTTTTAAGTCGTTCAAATTCAGCAAGTTTAGCCTTTCGTGATTCTTCTTCTTTGCGTTCCTTATCACGCCTTGCCCTTTCCTTTTCAGCCTTTTCCTTTTGCCCTTTTAGTTTAGCAACGTATGCTTCAGGATCATCGAAATAATCCAATCCAACTCTTTCTGTTTTACTCCTATCTTCAGGATAAAATTCATCCCAATCTTCGTAATGAATCGCAACTTGATTGGTTTCATCTTCATATTGAACATAATCCACCCAATCATGATCTGATTTGATGAAATCCATATAAGGCTTCAAAAGAGGGGTGATACTGTTCAACGCCTCTGCTGCTTCACTTCTACGTGTTACAAACAGTTTTATTTTTTCTTTGATCTCGTTCATGGGTAATCAATATACAGATTTTGCAGTTTTTGTCAAATTTTTTTCGATGTATTCTTCAGGATTATCGAAGTATTTAGTATCAACCACTATAACCCTTTTACCCCAATATTCATCACCACCTTCACCACACTCAAGAACAGAATATGTAACATAAAATTGACCGTTGAATCCATTTTCAATATTGTCAAAATCCTCAACTTCTAAATGAGCCAGCAAAGGCTTTAAACGAGTATATAAGAATTGAAAAATCCGTTGCTTTTCCGCTTCAAGGTCATCCAGCCTATCAAGTTTAGTTTCGATCTCGTTCATGGTTATATAATATATATTTGAATGTTTTTGTCAACTCTTATGCAGCATTATATGAAGAAAGAATAACTCCAGCAACAGTTCCCTCTTTTGCAACTCCAATAAATTCAACACTGACTTGGTTAGGATCATTCACCCAACATCCACTCACATAACCGCTTGTAACAGGAATAGTCCGATGCCCATTAGGATGCATCACAGCAGCTTCCACTTCAGATTCAGCAGCTACAATAGCAGAATCAAAGGTGTCGTAACTAACATTCTCTTCAGGTTGTGATATTCTATACAAGTTCATAGGTCTTTTATATATTAAATTAGAAATTTGTCAATCGTTATCTCTTACCTATTGCCAAAAACTTTTTGTTGCCTATAGAGTTTAAAAACCTAGGGCCATCCCCATATCCATTACAAGGTTTCCATCTTCCCTCTTCTTTATAATCATGAGAGGGTGTATACATTTTATCGTAAATATCGTCGTCCCATTTTAAAGCATATAAATAATCTTTGCGAGGAGTTCCGTCACTCCATTTCAAAGATGGATCATCAAGGTCAAGATAATAAAGAGATTCCTTAGAAGGCACAGAACTATCAAACCTTGGATGTGGCACAGAATAATTATGGTTCTTATAACACCACAGCCATAACATCTGTTTTTTATGTATTATTCCGACATCTGGTTTAATACTGTAAAGATAATGATCAAATGTCTCAACTCCTCTTTCATCAACATCCAATAAGAAAACGTGCTTTATAGTTAAATTCTTACCATACAATTCTTCAATGTTCTTCCAAGGCAAATTCAATAGTTTCATAGGACGTTTATATGTTTGTCAAGATGTTTATTAGGAGGTAGGTGTAGAAAGATTCGAACTTTCACTTTACAGATTTTCTTCACACTATAACTTTCGTTATTCTTGCGATTTGTGCGCTGGACTTTACCTTAACCATAGCTTCTGCTTTAGGTTCCTTCCGTCAAGTCTCTACACCTTCCTATTTCTAGGCTTGGCTCGGTATTGGCAGTTAAGCTTTCACCGAATTTGAAAGGCGACATTCATAAGATTTCTCAAATGAAGCTCAAGTTTTTATTATATTACAAAAAGTCTGTTGTCTCTGCCGTTGGACTATACACCCATATTACATTATTTATTCACTCTCATGTTATCATATATTAAAAATTTGTCAATCTTGAACATCCTCTATTCTTCGAGTTCCCCAAGTTACGGAAGTTCCCATTACAATCTCTGCAATGAAAGCATCCAATTCCGATAGAGTATTATTGTTCATGAAGTTTAACAGCTTTGAAGAAGAACCGTTCTGGATCGAAATCGTCTGAATCAGGATCGTTCTGAACAGGGTTATCATTTACTTCTTTAGCGTAATCTTCTGCTGCATAAGGATCAGTGAAGAATCCGAAATTGTGGCAAGCCCTAGATTCCACTCCATAGTTCCCATCTTCACAATATGGAACATCCTCAAAGATCATGTAAATTTCTTTCATAGTTTTATAATAAATTAAATGGGAAGGAAGTCAAATTAAATCGAGAAGCGGTAGGCAGTTCAAACTACCTACCGCCCGATTTTTTTCCAGCTTAGGCGAAACTCTCTGTCTTGCCGTAGATGATGGTTGCCTTGCCCTTTGCACCTTCCTTGCGACGGCTACCAACGATTGCCACCTTGCCAGCACCAATCATTTCACGGATGCGAAGATAGGTGATAGCATGAGACACCTTGGAAGCCTCTGCAATCTCCTTGATGGACATTTGCGGCTCGTTAAAGACCAGTGTAACATCCATGCGTTTCTTACCACGCTTTGCAGCAGGTTTAGTAGCGGTAGGAATTGCAGAAGTATTAACATCCACAGTTGCGGTTTCAGTTGTAGTTTCAGTTGTGTCAGTTGTATCTGTTTTCATAAGGCGTGTATAGTAGGCTATTATTTGTTTAATTGCAAGAGTTATTTTTATATTCTTCTGCAAAGCCCTCTGCAAAGTCCATAAACTCTTTGGGGAGAATGACATTTGAAGGGATAATAAAAGGAATAAATTCATCTGCTACCCAATTATACTCGGTAGTTACAATTCTTGCAATATCCTTTAGTTCATATCCTGCAATCCCCAAACCAATCTTAGTGAAGTAAAAAGTCAAATCAGGGTTGTATTTGGCATATAGGAAAAACGCTTTGACCATTGCTTCGATTTCCCACAGTTCAAGTTTCTCCAATGAACCACTGGAAGCACCAACTTTTAGAGTAGGAATGGCAAAACACTGTCCAGTATGTCCATAACCAACTCCCCATACTGCTCCAAACTTCTCATGTGCTACCTTTGCCGCTCCACCGGAATGATGGCCGAGAAAATTCGATCCAAATACAAAAATTTCATTAGGTTCAAGTTCTGTGATATTTTCTGGTGTATATTTGTCCATAGAATAGAACTATATACTTTTCAGATATATTGTCAAACAGTTTCTAAAATCAAATCCTCTGAATTGAGACAGAAAATTTCGTAGTCTTGATCTGAAACCTCTGCATAAAAAGACCCATCATTGTCTTTCTTGATTCCTTCGATTGTTCCTACAAACTCGTTTCCGTTTTCTGGATTGTATGCAAATACCTTGTCGCCAATTTCTAGTGGATTACCTTTGTTATCTTTCATGTTTAAATACTTTGAACTATTTATCTAAAATTGTCAATTACTTTTGTTTTTATCTACCACATCCAATACGAGACGCAGATTTCCATTTTCAAATTGGACAGTATCGAATAAGTTCATCCAGTTTTGAACTTGTGCTACGATATGAATACGTTTGTTATATCCAGAAAACCAGCAACGAATCACATCTGTTTTAATGAGATACTTCTTAAAAAACGCTCTCACACACTCCCTAAATTCGTCTGCTTGTGCTTCATCTACACTAACATGGATATTTACATCTACAACTCGACAAGCAGTAGTTCTATTCAATTGTATGCGTCCAATCACAGGGTTTAATTTTCCTACCTTTGTTTGAAATGCTCCAATGGTTTTATCATAGTGAGCCTGAATGTCTTGAATTGTTGGTGTCATGGAATTACGTTACAGAAATCAGATGAAAATGTCAACGAGCAAGTTCGTATTTAGGAGGGTTCATGTTCCTAGAATTGTAAAGATTGTAGGATGAAGTCTTTACCAACTTAGCATGAGTAAGATTTTTAGTTTCTGTCACTGTTTTATAGTCATTAGATTTCCAAACAACTTCCCCTTCATAAACCCCAATAACAATAGTGGATGAATAAGATAATTCCACTGTTATTTCTTCCTTGACTTGTTTGAAATCAGCAGTATTTCCGTATACCCCAAATCCAAAAAACAGTATGATGATATTGATGAAAATTCCTAAAGCACCTCTATTAGGATGATCCCAATCCCGTTCCAATAGGACGAGAATTATCCCAATAAGAAGGATTGAAGAGATTATGACAAGGGTAATAGTTTGTTCAGTGTTCATGGTAGTATTGTATATTGTTTTCGATTTAATGCAAGTTCAAACCTTAGCGCAGACAACTTGTGAAAACGCTTCCATCAGCTTCCACCCCTTGATAACGATAAGCATCCCCAAATGGAAGGTGAACTACTTTAGAGATACGTTTGCCTAGCTTGGTGATTAGATAAGTTGCATATCCATCAGCAACACCGAAATGAACCGCTCTTCCAACGCAAAGACCACTAGGAAGTAACTTCTGTGCTTCATCCAATTCCGCTTCCAATTCGTTTTGCTCTTTATCCCAATCATCAAAAGTGAATCCTCCAGCAGACAAACCATCTGATAGTTTCTTGTAGGATGCTTTAACCTTTTCAGCAAAGGCTTTTACTTTAGCGGGTGTGTCTAGTGTTAGTTTCATATAATTAGAATATAGATTCGGTTTAAAATGTCAACGAAAACCTCTTAACCAATTGATTATTTTCAATATAAATTTCACTTGAAGAAGATATTCCACCTCTTATAAAAGAACCTTGCAATCTGTCCATTGGCAAACATCCTCTTCAACCAACCACCATTGTTAGTGATTTCAAGATTGTTCCTAAACAGTCTTGTGCCTAGATCAACATTATCCTTTGGGAATTCAAGTTTCATAGATTAGGGTTGAACCATATCATAGGGGAAATAAGGCACATCATCATCGAAACACTCTTCTGGATCAATAGTGTTTCCCTCTTCATCTTCATAATCACATTGATCTCCTGCAATGAATTCTTGATTGATCAGTTTTCCAGTTTCGGTGTCAATAGTTTGAATTACGAATCCAGTGGTTATCTTTTTGAGTTGCATAGTGTTTGTATATTACAGGTTTTGTGAAAAGTGTCAACGAATAAATTTCCCAATGCTTCCATTAAACAATGATATAATCGTATAAATCACACAAAAGGCGATGAAGAGGAATTTCAAATATTTCACTCTGATATATTCGTGCATTGTAGTAATTTAGTCAAGTTCAATCTCTTCCAAGTCGTTCTTAGCGAGTTTAGAAGTAAGTTCCATTATCTGCACCAGTTTTGTGAGACTGACTTTCCCATTGTATAAGCTGAATACATCTTTCAACTTAAATACATGAGCACGTTTAACATAGTATTTCGTGCCTCCACTTTCACAAACCCACTTCTCCAATCCAGTAGTAGGTTCAGTGCCAAATCCAGTGTAGAACTCCAACGTGTCATTGTCAAAGTTGAAGATATATGCGTATTCACAAAACAATCCATCTTTATAGAATTCACCCCCACTTACCAAAACAGGATTAAAGGTGTTCCAATCTTCATCTAAAATGGACTTATGGTTATCATACGCATCACGATTTTCATTTTCTTTAACCCATTTGATACGTTTGAAGAAAGCAAGCAATTGTTTTGAAGTATATGCATTAGCCTTTTTCAAGACTTCATCCCCAAGATAGGAGGGGTATCCGTCTGAATGTGAATACCATCCTTTAGGTTTTTGTTTTCTGTGTTTATATCCGACAAATGCTCGTGTGCTCATAGTATTGTTTGGTTGTTTATTAGTCTTTTATAGTATCTGATTTTTTTCTAATGGCAAGATTTATTTTTTAATCGTTACCAATTCAGCGGTTTTTTTCTCAATCCTCTTCATCAACATTTTCCTCGTATCCCATAAATTCCTTTAATTCATCTGGCGCACATTCAATATCGTCATGGTATTCATCATTGACCTCTCCATTTGGCGAACAAGTAGCCCTTCCGATATATTCCCCACCTTCTCCTAGATAAGTGAGAACGAAAGTGTGTCCTGTCAAATCAGCGAGTTTCTGAATTGCTTTAATAGGAGGACTCCAAGCAGTATTAAAACTTGTAGTAATTTCATTAAACGTATAAGTATCGTATGCGTCCCATTTAGTCCCCCAATTCGCCACATTCCAATCATACCAATTATTAAATCCATACTTGGCAATAAGTCCTTCACTATGTTCTTGTGTCATTCCCAAATTAAAAGGACGACCAAGACTTTTTTCATGTTCAGAAAGTTTCTCAAAATTATCATTATATTTTTTCCAAGAAACATCTATTTCCTCTTGTGTTTTAACCTTTGCAGGAGCATCTAAACCTTTTAGTTCTTCTGGAGTAGGACTAATTTTATCGAAGGAAATACTGTTCATATCATCACCTTCATCAAGTTTTGTATATGGTTTCAAGATTTCTATGAGATTAAGAGACTTATCAAGAAGTTCTAGGACGTTTGAGGTATGATTTGGCATAGTCTTTTATAGTATCTGATTTTTTTCTAATGGCAAGATTTATTTTTTAATTGTTATAAGTTCAGCGGTTTTTTTCTTAGCTCCATGAACAGGGAAACCAACCACAGTGGAACGGTTTGCCTTTTGACACAAGCGGCATGAATTGCAAGTTACATTGTCTTTGTAAGTTGCAGGACACACAGTAACCTTGTTTCCTTTTTCCAACCTTTGTGGCAAGGAACTAATGCGTTGTTTATATTCTGCTTCCGTTTCCAACCACTCTCCCCCTTGTTTATACTTGCGTTGATATTCTAATGGCAGGATAGTGACAACAGGAGCACCCTTACCAACCATTTCGTTAGCGTGTTCAATACTGTTAGCAGAGATATTTACAGTGAAACCGTTTTCATTTGCAAACTTAATTGCCTTCATGTTTTTTTCCGTGTTATACTTGTGTGTATAAGTGAAGCCTTTTTTTCCAGTGTTTGCCAATACCAACTCTACCAGCTTATTCACTTCGATATTCTCCCCATTGCCATACAAATCACCCGCAGCATTGTGACGGAAGAATTGACCAGTAGGAAGGTTTTTAATCTTTTCAATGAAAGTGTCGTAATCGTCTCCACGTTCACCAGTAGAGATTTTTTTCCAATGAATAGCTAGAGGGCCATATTCAGCATAGCACCCTCCATTGTTAGCATGATTCAAAGGACAACTAGGAGGACAAGATACGTTTGAAGTAATGGTAACTGGAATAGGGCCAATTTTTGCGTTTCCACTTACTAGAGTTAATGCGGTTTTCATGTTTCGATAATGGACAATTTTTTTCTATTTGCAAGACTTTCTTTTTGATAATTTTTTAATACGTGATATGTATGTCAGAACCAACCACCTTATATGTTTTCCCTTTATGTTCAAGACAATTCTGAATTTTTTTCTTCTTGTAATTTGAGCAGCCTTCGGTGCCCTACCCTCGGAGGTTTATCTCCTGTTAGCCCTGATTTAGGTTCGAGGCTCTTCCAGTTCTTTATTATGTAAATATACTATCATCTATATTATAAAAGACAAGAACAAAGAACGAAACATTCCATTAAAAATGTCTTGTAAGTTTTTGGGATATAGGTAAAGTGTTTGGACTATGACGCAACAACAACGAACTAACGAAGCTCAATCTTATCACCAATTTGGACTGCGAAAGGTTGCCAAGACGAAAGCACCTAAAGACCAGAAATTTCCGATAGGTAGCCGTGTGAAAATAGCTAAGGATTTGGGGGCGGGTATGAGTCATTTCCCTTCAGATAAACTTGCGACAGTTATGCACACTTACGCTCACGCATTTGGAGGGAATCATGTGAAGAGTTATTGTTTGGATGTAGATGGGCATGGACAGATTTCTTGGTATGAAGAGCATCAACTAACACTGGAAGAGGAATAAATCTTTACATATTTCCGTTTTTAGATATATTCAGAGCATGAAAGTAAATCCAAACATTCAAAAATTTATTGATGACGCTAGTGACAAAGCCAATGAAATTTACTCGAATAAGAGTCCAAACCCTACTCATAACGAAGAACTTTTGTATGATGCTATTCTATCTTTGTGTGCTGCTTTACAGTTAGTTCGATCTGAATTGATTTCTATTGACACTCGACCACAGATGTAATATATTCAAACCATGCCTAAAAACACTACATTCTTACCAGAAGGTCACACATGGGTTGATGTTGGCTCTCCCTTTGCACAAATGACCTATTTCCAATGTGATAAATGTAATGCACAGTTCTCTCACGATATGGAAAGTGGTGAGCAAGATTTTGATGAAGGGGATGAAACCTGCGATGAAAGCGAATAAATTTGACATTTAAACAGAAATCTATAATCTAAAACCATGAACGACGAACTCGCCAAATCACTAACATTACTATCAACTAAACTTGGAACTTCCATTGAACACCTTTGGGAAGTTCTCCGATTCCAAGCTAAAGTCACAGCAATCCAGAATATTACCATTTTCACCATTCTGATAGTAGCTCTGACTATTGGAGTAAAGAAAGTTTGGCCTCTTTTCAAGGCTGATACTGACACTGACGGTTTTTTCACTCGAAGTGAGGAATTCGATAAAAAAGTGATTAAGGTATTGATCATTGCTATTTGTGTCATTTTCGGGACTATGGCTTTTGATGGTATATTCGACAGTATTGTATATATCATTAACCCTGATTACTACGCCTTGCAGCAACTGATTAAGATTGCAAAGTAACATGAACATCTACAAGCTAATTGAGGTTGACATGGTAGCAGAACGTGCCAGAATCAATCATAAAGGCACGTTTAATAAAAGGCAACGAAAGGTTCTATTAACTCTTTGTGACCTGTTTGAAGCTGGAGAATGGCAGAAGTGTTTGGATTTTGTCAACGATAAGAAGAACTTTCCTCGTAATGAAAGGTATGAATATCCAGAGCAAGAACATATTGGAATCGAAATGTCAAGGATTCTAGGAGCATTAGGACATACAAATTTCTGGACTTCTAAACAACTTGTAGAAAATGTTCGACAATCTTTGAAATAGAGCGTATATTCTTTAAATGAAATCTGCACACGAACTTAGAACTGGAATGGATGGATTCTTTGGAACAGAAGAATACCACCGATTTAGCATCCTCTTTCCTAAAACTGTTCTCACTGATGGTGCTAAATGGTTGGCTGATAATGGAGAATGTTATTGGCTCATGGATATTATTGGCAGCATTGAGGAAATTATTGCCAATGAACCATTTACAGTTGTTGAATTGACTATTCAGAATAAAGCACAAGTTTCAAATCCTAAAGCAGTGGTTAAAGTGGATGATGGAAACGGGAATGTTCTTTACACTCAACTGATTGAATACACTGATTTTCCTCTTAATCACGTTAAACTTTATGCTAACCGTGGGGAGAACGGTTTGAGGGTTGTAATGCTCACTAGCGAATATTGAAAAATAATCTTGCAATATTTCCACGAATATTTATATTAAAAGCTCAATCGAAACACACACAAAACACAAAAACACACACCATGAAAAAACGTCTATCACTAATTGAAAAATTCAACGAACATCGTCAAATCCTAGATGTTCAAATTGAAAAAACCTTCAATCGTTTGGTAAAAACTCAAACGGAAAGTATTGTCAAACTTACGGATAAACTGAAAAAGAAAAAGAGTGAACTTAAAACCCTCTTTAAGATGTATGCGAAAAACCACAATACTTCTTATAAAGCACCTAGTATCGTTAAAAATTCTAAGGCTGTTAAAAATAAAGTATGGCCCTCTCCAGTATCGAGCAAAATTTTGAGTGTCTTAAAAGATGCTACTGCTCCGATGAAATTGAAAGAAATTCAACGCAATCTTTCAAATGTAGGTGTTAATACTACAACAATGTCAATTCATGCACTTTTGAAAAACATTCCTTGCAATATTGAGAAAAACCAAAAAGAAGGTTATGCTTATAGCTTGAAGTAACATGAACGAATTTGAACATTGCCCTAATAAAAAGAAAATCAGGGAAGAGGTAATGTTATCGTTAGTGGATCATATTACCAAGCAAAACAAAAACACACTAAACAGATATGTGTTTTTACCCGGAATTTTTGGATACTCTGAATTGATACTGTCCAATAAACTCTCTGAATGTAAAGATAGAAACACTGAGTTTTGTTTCTTTGAACGAGAAGAATCCATAAGGAACAGTCCATCTTGGGTTTATGGAACTTTTAAGAATACTATGCAATCATTGAATAAAATGGGATATGAAACTTCCATATATTCACACGCTGAAAGATATTCTGACACTGTAAATGGAGGATGGTTGGATTTATGTTCTTCCAGATCGAGAAACGTGATAGAATGGCTAACATGGCATTTTGATTCTCTAATGACTGATAGTTTGCTATATGTCACTTGGAAATTGGATTGGCAGCATATTAAAGAAGAAGATAGGGTTCATATCTCTCCTATAGAGTTTGTTAATACATTGAACAGTTTAGCATCAGAGGACATAAAGTATTCTCTAGTGTATGAGAAAAAATATCTTAACTTATACAGTAAAAACTCTAACAATATGGTAACTTTTGGAATTAAAAAGACTGGAAAAAGTGAAATTGTTGTTGATATTCCAAATAAAGATGTTAATATACTTTCCGTTATGCAAAAACAAACAACCAAAAACAAGACAACTAAGACAACCAAGAAGACTGTAGCTGATTATATTAAGCTCGCCAGTAGGGGTTTCACTAACAAGCAAATCGCAGTTTATTGGAAGAAGTCACTCCGAAGCATTTCAGCTTATGCTGCTAATGCAAATCGCTAAAAGATAATAGACAGTTTATATAAGAGTTCATTGCTAAAGAGACTGTTTAGAATAGGGGAGAACATTGAAAGGTGTTCTCCCCTAAATCTTTTTAAAATACATCTTGCAATCAAAACCAAACAGTATATATTCAAAACATGAACGACAATAAATGGACAGTTTTCAGTGATATGCACTCTGGCGGTGGTAGGAAGCTGGATTGGGAACAGATTTTTATCGAAGCTCCAGAAGAGGAAGCACGAAACATCTTCTACAATCGCTTTGACCGTTATCCTGATCATGTATCTTGTGATTGCTGTGGTTCAGATTACAGTGTTCAGGAACTTGACAATCTCGATGATGTTACACAATGGGCAAGGGTTGGAGCACATTACGTTCATAGTGTAGATATTAAAGACGATGAACGTAAAGGTTTTGAGTATTATCCTGAATAATATATCCTATGTCAAAGTTCTGGCGTAAAGAAATCCTAGACAAACGTGAGGATAATATGGAGAAGGATGGAGAAACACCCCTTAAAACCTCCAAGAAGCCTCACAGTAAGCCTTTTGTTATTGAAAGGCGATATGTTGACCCAATTGAACCTCGACTCCATCACAGCAATTATAGCAGAGATTGGAAGAAGTTTCGTTCATTCGCTAAACTTAATGGAGCTAAACAATCTTTGAAATCATGGGTGGAAAAGTATGGAGGGTGGAGCAATTGGGAATTTCGTATTGTAAATTTAAACGATTGACATTGGTTAAATAATTGTGATATTTAATCAATCTAGCTAAGGGTCAAGCTTTTTGGTGGATAGGAGTATTATTTGCAACACTTGGCCCTATATTAATTGCTATAGAATCAAAAAGTAGTTGACATTTAAATAAAAAAATCTATTCTGAATAAATGAACGACAAATACGACGAAATAATCCAATCTTTACAAGAGGAAATTCAACGTCTTCAAGAGGCACTTGTAAAGGCTCAGGAGGATCGTGTCAAACTTCGCAAGATTGAAGAACTGGAAAAACACGCTGCAAAATTGAGAGCAGCTATTGCAGATACTAACAGTGGTGTTAGTGGTTCTAATAATTTAAACATTTCAGAATTTGTCAGGGTTAATTGGGATACTATGGTTAAATCCTCGTTTAACTCTGAAGAACTCGTAATCATTAAGGAAATCTGTAATGATGATCAAGGTTATGGAAATCACGCATACGAAGGTTATGGTGTTGACAAGGAAGGGAATTTGGTATGGGCATATTCCAGTGGTTGCTCTTGCAGGGGAACTTGTGGAACTGAACACAAATACCAAGCTAAAACCTTTTTGATTGATTGGTTGGATGAATTTACCTCTATTGATCCTTACACGTTCAACTTCCTGTCTGTGAATCCAGTAACATTTGGCGATTATTGAGTTGACAATAAACAGTAAATCTTTAATATAATACCATGAATTCAACACAAATCCAATATATGAAGGGAAGCATACAAACTGTCAACGTAATCCAATATAACAAGGGAAGCATCTGGAACGTCCTTGCTTTCCCTGATACGGATGAAGGCAGCAAAGAAGCAGAAGCAGCCTTCACTTATCTTGCCAAGCTAAACAAATTTCGGGATGAAGATATTGAAATAGGGTTGGAAGATGGATATTGCGAACAGGGTGAATATCAAATCTTCATTGTTCATTCAGAATAGTCTTGATTTTCTAATTCAGTCCGTTAAGGTCTTTATATGGATAACGAACTACAACTGTTAATCGCCAAAGCAAAAGCCATTGCTACCTTGGCACACATGGGGCAAAAACGTAGAGGGGGTGTTCCGTATATCACTCATCCTCTTACTGTTGCAAAGAATGTTGAAGATAGGCTTAAACCCCTTGCAATGCTCCATGATGTTCCAGAAGATAATAAAGCCTTTAGTATTGAAGTGTTAAGAGATTTGGGTATTCCTGAATATGTTCTTGAACCATTGAAACTTTTGACGCATGATGAGAATGAACCATATTTGGATTATATCGAACGCATTAAGACAAATCCTGATGCTTTAACGGTTAAATTTGAAGATATTATGCACAATTCAAGTGATAATCCAAGTGAACGACAGAAGATTAAATACGCTGCTGCATTGAAAATCTTGAAATCTTAAAATGAAAGACACTGAATATCCAACTTGGAACGACTTGTCAACCTCCGATCAACTCGCTGCAATCCAAATCAATAATATGCACGAAGATGAATTGCGAGATGGTGGATTTCATTTCGATGATGATTTGGAAATTGTAGAGGAACATGAAGTCCTAGACGAAGATTGTGAATCTCCTTTCTTCAGTCCAATACATTTTCGTTGACAATAAATCATAAATCAGTAATATAAAACTGTGAAACAATCCACTAAGAATCGAATTGAGGCTAAGGCACAAATCTGGAAACGGATTATCGCCAATCATGTTTTCAAAGATTATTTTTACTCTGAAAACCTCCAAGAGACTTGTGCAGCAATTCGCAAACACTCAGGAGTCATAAAGAAGTATTTGGATTGGCTGAACTATTATGCTGATTCTAAGGGGTGGGGAGTGGATACAAGAAGCGGAAAAGAAACATACGGATACAAAGACATTGAAAGCATTGAAGGCAATTTGGATTACATTTCAGACAGGTTCGGAGCGGAATTTCGCCTTCAATGGATGCTAGAATTGCCGAATGAAGTTGACAATTTACTGAAAAACTCCTAACATATCCACCATGAAATTCCACAAACAATCACTTTGCGACGATAACACTAAACGAATTATCACAGCAGTCGAACAAGCCGTAAAGGAACATATCCCCACGAATAAAATCCAATCCGTTATCATGCTTCGCCATTTCTCTTATATTCCAGTGATTAGAGATTTTGTCAAGGCACATAACTCTGCATCATATAACTCTACCACCGATACAAATCCAGATGTTATTGGTCTTTCAGATGCTAAACAATGGATGGAAGCTATTGAACGTGGGGAAAGCGTTCTTGATGGAATCAGTTAATATGAACAAATTTAAGGTCAATTTTTTCCCTAAAGACCAATACACCTCCTATGACTTTTGGGATATAACATGGGATCATAACGGTTTTTTATACGGAAGTCCAGAAGTTTATTATAATGAAGAAGAGGCTTTAAACATGGCTGATTACTATCAAAAGAACCCTCCTATAAATCTTAGCGAGTGGATTAAATATTGAATTAAATCTTGCATCCTTCCAATAAATAATATAAAAAGGAAGCATGAAATCGAAGCACACCATTAAAGTAGGTGAAAAATCCTATGGCAAATCCCTCCACTTTGGCAATCGTGAATCCAAAGTGGTATTCAAAAGCCGTGTCAAATACAGTCGTAAGAATAAACACGGAATCGAACAAGAATAAGTTTGACGTTTCACCACAAATCAGTAATATAAAAACATGGAAACAAACACACACCAATTCCTGCTCACTGGAGGATTTGATATTGACGCAAACCTAGAACCTATACGAGACTGTCTAGGGGATATTGTAGGGTTCAAACGTCCTGATGGAATAACTGTTAAACTGGTAGTGTCTTTGGAGGAAATGTCACCTGATGAATTGAAGGTGAATTACCGCACAACAGAATCCGAAATGGAGAAGTTAGGGTTTTCGAGCTTGGATTATACAGACTTGGTGTTCGGTGAAGCTGGACAATCAGTGTTTGACATTTTGCGGAAATAATACACTATACCTAAATAGAACCATGAACAACAAAAATTGGACTAAAACTGCAACACTTCTACCAAAAGAAGGACAACTGGTAGAAACAATCTCTGAAGGTGGAGCATCTAATAAATTGAAATTACATGGAAGGTTGTGGTTTGTTGAAGATGGTTCCACGTATGTATATTACACTCCTACTATGTGGCGGGAACTGTAAAAAATATCTCGACATTTTCTAAAAATATACTAATCTATTTATATGTTCAAAAACGAAGCAACGCCAGAAATTAAAAAATCTTGGGATGGAAAAGAACGTCCTAACTATTATGGATTCACTATGGCTTCTAAGTATCTTTTCCTTTGGTCTAGGACATTCCAAGCAGTAGTGTCTCAGTCAGCAACCTTTATGCTCACTGGCAAATTCCACGAACAGGATTGTGGTATCTATAAAGCAGAAGGTGGTTGTAAGGTGGTAGGGGTTGGAGAGTTGGTGGTTTATGATGATCATTGCCGATTTGATTACTGTGTGGGGAATATGGATAAACAAACGAAACAATGTGCTGATTTGATTACTCACATCGTTCTAAACTGGAATCCTAACGATCCTATTAACTCCATGATTGCAGCAGCAGCAGACTTTATCAAGGTTGAATTCGATGTTCTGAATGATGTTATCAAAAAGGCTAGTGTTGGTGGAGCATTTGGCGGTAATGCTCTCGCTGATTTCTTTAACTGGAATCCTTTCTCTGATGCTCCAGAAAATCGAGAGTATGAACAATTCTGCTTGGTGGAATACGGCGACAAAAACGAAGAAGAGGTTGTTAAGATGTTTGCAGATCGAGACTTGGGAAAAGAACTTCACAATAAATTGCGTGAAAAGGCAGCATCGAATAAGACGAATGGATATGCTTCTGTTCTTTGTTGCAGTCCACAAAGGGATGCTAAGAACGATTTGAAGTTTTGGATCAATACTGGCAGAAGCACTAACATTGATGGATGGAAGAGCGAAGAAGATATTAACAACTTCCTCAATGGTGATGGTAAAGTAGTAGATGGGCGATGAACTACTATAAACATAGGGTTCTAATTCCTGCTCCTCATCCAGAATCTCTAGGGGCATTAGTTAGACTTAATCATAAACTGTCTCACTACGATCCTAATAAAGCAGGATATAAGACTTGGTTGGAGTTTAGAGAACGAACTTTGAAGCGGTGGCAGAAGGAACAGGGTGATTTAGTATGTGATTACTGTGAGAAAGCAAATCTTAAAATAGATGCTCCTGCTAACTCTTCCAATCTTTGCACCTTGGATCATGTAATTCCTAGGTCTAAAGGTGGTGATAGGTTCAACTTGGATAATTTGGTTATCTGTTGTCATCCATGCAATCAGAAAAAAGGTGTGAAATCTTACTCGACATTTAAAAAACAATTTGATACATTAAAACCCTAATGAACGAAGAATATCTTAACACCTTGTCCCCTGATGAACTTGTTAGAGCACTTGTAAATTGCAACTACAATGTTATTGCCAGTAAAGGGTTTGCGGTTTATGGTGGAGACACTAGGGAACAAATCGTCAATGATTATAACACCATTTATAATTACATCGTCACTAAACTTGAAAAATAATCTATGAATCCTAACTACGAAATTTTCGAGTTTTTTCTTAGGATGTTCTCCTACTTGATGATTTTTATCGTAGGTGGAATGTTTGGGAAAGTAGTCATATCATTCTTTAAAAAAGAGAATTGACATTTAAACGGAAAACTCTATTCTAATTTCAATGAAAACAACCATTCGTATTCCTAAAACGGAAGCAAAAGAACTACAAACTCTTCTATCTGGAAATTTCCCTTGTGAAAATTCTGGAGACATCATTCAAACCTTCACAGGGAAATTTGAAAACGGTTTTGAAGTGGATATTAAGGTTTGCAACTGTGATGATAGGTCTGGAGCACCTTGGATTGATGCTGTTCTTTTCGACAATAACGGAAGCGAAATCATGTGCTTGGATGTTCGTGATACTCTGCTAGGGGAATATATCTTCGATGATGTGAATGATGTTTTTGTCGTAAATGTGGTAGCAACGGTGTGAAACACTTGCAATATATTTGTAATCACATATAATATCATTCCATGAACAAAATTGAAATACTACTTGAATAAAAGTCTTGGACTATCCTTCTAAAAAGTCTTGATTTTTTTCCAGAGATATTATTTAATACTTCCATGTTTGTAACACCATACACCTACTCACTAGGATCACCAACCACTTTTGAAAACCTTGCTGCTATTGCAAGGAAGAATAAGGAGTGGAGGAAGGTAGCACGTTTGATTCATAAAGCAAACATTATTCAAGGAGGAATGTCTTTCACCTATAAAGGTTTTGAAAAGGATTTTGCTGCTCGTTATTATATTTGTAAAGCTGCATTGAGCACTCGTATTTCAAGTGAGGCTAAAGAAGAGATTTACAAGATTTTTGGATTGCGTAGTGATTCAACTCGTGATAGTATTCTAAGAAGTAAATTCACCAAATGAACTACGTCAAATAAAATCGCAATCTGTATCTCTGTCTCATTGAGTCTTGGACTAAAGAACTAGAGATAAACAATTTATCTCTTAAAGTTTCCGCTGAAATGAAAGATGGAAAGGCAAAGACTGCATTTATCCGTTGTCTCAAAAATCGAATTAAGCATTGCAAGTGGAATATCACCCGCTCAAACAATCTTTTAAATGAAAAGTAGAAAATAAGTCTTGTAAAAAAATAAGAACTGAATTATAGTTCTTCCCTCGTTAGAAAACCAACACAAAAACCAACACACACCATGAAAAAAAAGTAGAAAATAAGTCTTGTAAAAAAATAAGAACTAAAGTATATTGTTTCCCTCGTTAGAAAACCAACACAAAAACCAACACACACCATGAAAAACCAAATTATCCAAATTATCGACAGTCTCCGCGAAGCTACCAAAAACGGTGCGCGCTTTATGTCCTTCCTTTATACGACTAAGGGAACAGGGGAAACTTCAATCTACACTATTAACTTCGGCATTGACTATCAAAATGCTTGTGCCATTGACAAGACGCTATTGGAAGCATACGTTCCAAAAACCGATCTGGAAGTTCAAGGCAAGGCTGAAATGCTCCTTAGCCTCACTCAAACGCTCACAGAGGGTGTTTCTGAGGCTTATACACAGAAAGACACCTTCACCCCTATCGGCAAGGGGTTGAAGCAACACGCCGAAACAGGCGAGCTTTACATTTACGGTTTCGTTCAGAGCAAAACGCAAGTTGCCCCTCCTACGAATCCTAAGAAAGCTGTTAATAGCAAGCCTCTCACTTTGGCTAAGAAAGACATTGAAAAAGCGTGCGAGTTTAAGCGTGGAAAGTTCACACAGTTTGTTTTGAGTCCCGAAAATATCAGCGGCATAAAGGTGAACGGTGATTTGATCGAAGTGCAATCCCTTTAAGATTGTGGTGGTGAAGGGGCGGGGAGTATGTGGAACTCCTCGCCCCAAGTCACTTTTATCTTGCACAAAGTTAAAAACTGAATAGGATACTTACATGGAAAAGCCAACTGAAAAAATTAACATCCAAGTCACTCGAATGGGAAACCGTTGGATTGGTGTTCTCACTGAAAACGACAAAGAGATTGATCGTATGGCTTGTTTCCTCAAATCGGATATTGGATGGATTTGCAGGGAAATGCTTAGGTGGTATGACAAGCTAGGTGGAGATTCTGCATGGGCCAAATCTGCACGGAAACGTCAAACCGAAACCCCTAAACCTCGTGGTAAAGTATTAACGAAAATCCAGTTGACAAAATCTTAAAATTTAAATAGGATACTCACATGAAATACATCGCCAAATTTCCTTACACTGATGCAATGGGAACAGTGGATTCCGTAACTGTATCAGATAAACCAATGGAGTCAAAGGAAGAGGAAGCACTTTGGTATTTCAATAAGTGCAGGGAACACGATGGATTATCACCTATTACTGTTCTACCTTTTAACACTACTTTCACAGCAATAGAATAAATCTGAAATAGTTCTTGCCATTTAATCAGGACAGTCTATATTCCTTCTCGTTGGTGCAATTCAGCACTAATAAAACTAAATAAAACTAAATATAACTAATCCGAAATATGTTGAAACTAGGCTCACAAACTGGCTCACTCATCAATCACGTAATCAGTCGTGCAACACCAATCACTCCAGAAGTAGGAATGGGTTGCTGTATTCTCATGTGGAGTGACCGTCATGCAGCAACAATCATTGAAGTCTCCCCTAAGAAAATCGTAGTGCAAGACGATATTGCGACACGAACAGATAGCTATGGAATGAGTGATTGCCAAAGCTACGACTACACCCCTAATCCAGAGGGCGCAAAGACTACCTACACGCTCCGAAAGAACGGCAAGTGGGTTCGTGAGGGAGATTCAATCAAAGGTCAACAGGTGGCAATTGGAGAGCGGGATCACTACTACGATTACAGTTTCTAAGAATCCGAACGAAGCGGCTGAGAATCCCATGTGCAAAAGAGGGGGCACATGGGATTTCCACAAAAAAGCCTTGCAATAAATTTAAAGATAGAATAATATCCACCTATGAATTTTAAATACATCATATATCTTGAAAACGATACGGAAAGGGTTTTGCTTTTCGACAAGTTCACTAACCATTCTGCTTTCGTAGCCCTTAAACCTATTTCAGCAGGGTTCGTTGAAATTTATAAACTGGAAAAATCTGAACTAGTGGATGATGGATGCTACACAAACGAAATCGGGTTTAATTGCTATGGTAAAAGTGTATCTCTAAGGTTGGATTCTCGTCCAGAGGATTCTAAGATCATTCGTAACGCTTACCTATTCAGAATGTAATGGACATTAAACTTATCAAATACATTCAAAAGTCTCTAAGGGATTACAGAGGGGTTTAACATGGTCAATTCGATCAAGAAACCAAATATAAAGTGGAGACGACACAAGACGGTGCTGATGCTATCGAATTCCTCCTAAAAGAGAATGAGAGACTAACAAAAGAATTGGCAAAAAAGTCTTGACGTTTTAAACAGAATATATATCTTATCTGTATGTCAAAAGAAGAACTGATTGCAAAAATGTTGGGAATGGGTTACGCGCTTTCTCCAAACACTGATTATTATTATAGTCGTTGTTGGGGTAAATCAGGGGGAGATATGGAGTATGTGAATTTTCGTCAAATTACTTATTCTAAAGAATATTCATATGATAACGAAGATAATTACACTATATCTTGTGAAGATATTCAAGAGTTGGCAGATTGGGTTTTATATTGACAAAATTCAAGAAACCTAGTTTAATTCTCCCATGTCACACGTTTGCTATCTATCCAAATTAACACCTGACAAGTTTGACGCAACTGTAGAAAGGATGGTTAAAATTATGAAGGAGCACTTTCCTACTGCTACTGTTTTGGCTGGAAGGGGATTGTCCAGTTCAATGATAATCCCTTCTTTGGCAGCTAAATTGAAATTGCAATGGGCGATAGTTCGTAAGGGTAAAACCCATTCAGATTACAAAGTTGAAGTTAGTGAGAGACAATGCGACAAAGACGGAAAAGCCTATGTTGTTTTGGTGGATGATTTGATCGACACTGGAAACACTTATAGAAGGGTTAAAAAAACTGTCAGATCAAAATACAACGAGATAAACGTTGAAGCAGTTTTTCTAGGTGCTGCTTGCTATGATACTATTCGTAATTCACATTACAAGGACAAAGACATTTAACTTGCTATTCAATAAAATAGGAGTATATTAAAACCATGAAAGACAACCGCACAGAAGAACAAAAATACTCCGCTTGGGTTAATACTGTCATTGTTGCTCACCAAGCTGGATGGAAACACGTAGAAGGATGGAACTTCAAGTCACCTAAAGGAACTATTCGAGATTTATCAGCAACAAATCTTGACCTTTTGAACAAACACGCTAATCTAGTTTAACTATGGACACACTCTCACAACTTCATCCAGCCGCACAAGTAGCATATATCATCGTTGTTCCTAGTGCTATTGCATGGGTAATAGTAACTTTTATTAAGAACGTATTAAGTTAAAAACTTTCAAAGGGGGATTAGCTCAACGGTAGAGCGTTCTAACTATGGGTTCGATCCCCATATCCTCCACTTAATTTATGTCCTATTTTTCTCATTCTTGTCCACCTTATCGAGGGGACTATAAAACCAGAAGGGATTTTAAGCGTGCCAAAGACGAATGGCGAAAGAAGTGCAAGGACATTCCAGAGTATATTCCTTGTGATTCTTGTAGCGGGATGCAATCATGGTGTTCCTGTTGTGAATGTTATACACAAAATTGCTGTGTTGACTATGGAACTTGTCTTTGTTCTTGACTAATACTGGTAATATGGTTTAATAGATATATGAGCGTAAAATGCCAGTGTTTCAATACACACCCTGTTAAGAATCACAAATACACTTTCCCCTGTGATGATACAACTGCCACGATAACCCTAAAAAAGACACGTTTATGTGACAAGTGTGGTGATGTATTGTTGACTGCGGATCAATGTGCGGAGATTGATAAAATGTGTGCGGAGATTAGGAAGCAAGCGAAAAAAGAAAAGAAGCGTTGACAAAACGACATGAAAGTATATATTCAATTCAATGACTATTCTATCACTCCAAAAAATCTGCACTAGCTTGGGATATAATCTCGTTGACATTAGTGATGTTGGCGACAAGATTTTCACCTTGGACGGATTCACAATAACAGAAACGGATAAACCTGTTCTCGTTCGTGGTCTTGCAGGAGAGCGTCCACACCCTACAAAGAAACAATGGGTTTTGGAGGTGGAAGTGCGAATTCCACAGACTCGTTGGGAACCAGAGGATGTAGATTTTGCTACTATTGGAGAATTCGATTCTTTGGAATATGCCGTTCAAGAAGCACTAATCCAACACGAAAGAACTAAAATCGCTCTTGCTTTTGAAAACGAATACGAAGCACGGATGGATATTGATGTAGGGGAAGAAATGTTTTGACATTTAAGCAATAATATAGAGAATATCTACATGATACACACCAAAAAACAGAAACTCGATTGGATAAAAAAGGTTAGACTCTCGGTAGCAAAACTTCTAAAACAGGGATATGCAGAGATTTTTACCTGCAATGAGTTTGATATGGAGTGCGGAGTTGACTCGCATCTATGGTATGAAAATTGCACTTTAAAGGCTATGGGTATTGACGATCCTGATGAAAGATTTTTACAAATTTACGATTTTGGAAAATGGTCTGAAAGAGATTCAAACCGTCAAATGTGGTTGGCAATGCTGCAAACTTTGGTTGAAGCTGGCGAGTTTTAAGTTGACATTGAAACCATAGTATATAATATATCTCCATGACAACTAAAACAATTGAGTTAATGGTGCGTTTTGCATTTTAAGTTCCTGCCAATACTGACATTACGCCAATATGCTTAGACTTGCATCTGGATAACGTGACGCTGTTAGATGCCAGTAACACTCCGATTATTCACGCCAGAGGGTTTGAGTTTGAAACAATGGAAGTGAATGAAATCTGAAAAATGTTTTGACATTGAAACCATAGTATATAATATATCTCCATGACACAGAAAAGATTTATCGTCCCTTGCTTCATTGTATGTGAAGCACCTACTACAGAAGTTGCTGATGAAATGGCATCGAAATATCAAACTAGTCACAGTGGTTCATATCTCCTTCTCGATGAAGGTATTCCAACTGTAGAAGTTCCTAAAGATGATAATATCGAGTATCATTCCATTTTGGATACTCCAGAGTTTGAAGGGTTTCTTTCCCCTGTTAAAAACTGTAAATATGTAGTGGAGAGGTGGAGTAAATACAAATTGGGTAATGCTGACTTCCAGTATAATCCTGATGCAGATAAAGAGTTTCTGACAGAAGAAGCAGCAAGGTATTATATGGCAAATGCTGACAGTGGAACAGGTGGAGATACCTATTACCATTACAAGTTCATCGAAGTTTCGGATTGACATTTTCCCCTGTTCTGTTTGAATCCTTTCATGTTATACACCTTTAAAATAAAAGGGAAGATCGAGAAATCCGAATCTCCTGTCATTTTTTCTGTAGGATATGCAGAAGGTTTTTTCATTGGATGTAGAATATGGATGCACCATTGGAATTGCACTACAATCGGTCTATGTCCAACTCTTTTAACCATTGAAGATATTCATAAAGGTGTAACACAATGCTCTGAACTTCTCACAATGGAAGAAATAGGTCAACTGTGTGGAGGAAACTAAAATAACTCTTGCAATTCTTAAAGAATAACTATAACATATTTCCACTATGAGCAAAATATTCGTCGGACACCACAAAGAATGGGGCATCGCTAGAACAGGAACATCTAAAGAGAATGTTGCATATCAGATAGGATGTGATACAGTTGACGATCTAACCTTCACTGAAATCGAAAAGACTGATTATCTTCTAAGGGATGTTCCAGAAGAGTTCAAGTCTCGTCTTTCATACATGGCTTATGAAGATGGTCATGCTTATGGTCAAGACGAAATAGAGTCAAAATTATCCGATTTGGTGAGTGACTTGCTTCCTTGTATTAAAGCCTTCGAGAAACGCCTTACAACCACATGAAAGACTCTAACATATTTCCACTATGAAACGTGTCAAACTCAAATCGGGATTGGAAGGTTATCAATGCAAACTACAAGAGAACTATTTGTCTTTTGAAGAGTGGCAATCCTATGCTGAAACTTATAGGTTGCACACACGACTTGGATATAAAACAATCGTAGGTGCTTGGAGGTCTAACCCCACTATCCAAGGAGGAACAAACCCCTCTGACTTTAGGAAGGTTCAAGTAAAATAAAGATTGACTCTAACTCCTAACCATATAATATATCTCAATGGGAAATTACGCACATCCACACGCAACAGAAGTCAAGGTAGGCAAAGGAACAACCTATCTTGGACGAAACGGAAACGGTAAAGTGATTGGTCTATCAGTTTCTAAAATGCAAATAGGAGGCACAGAGTTAATTGAAATTTGCCCTATCAACTCAAAGGGTAATATCGCTCAGTGTTACATTCAATTTCCTGCACAAGATATTAAAGAAATCATCAAAGCACTTCAAGAACAAGCAGATAAGAATTGACATTTCAATCAATCCAGATACATTCTTAAACATGAAATGGACTAAGAAATTCCCTAATCCAATCTATCATTGCAATCGCTGCTGTTAAATTGGCAATCTATCAAAAACTAATCTGATGCAAGTTAAATTCTTAAAGGCTGTCGATGTTACTCAGGTGTTTGCTTGGAGGTGTGGTGATGGTTGTTGTGTTTATCCTGTTAATGAACCATATACAACCGAAATAGACGAAGTTATGGAAGTGTCTGATTGGCATGGAGTTACAGAAGGAAGCATCGAAGGACTAACAGAAGGGGAAGATTATACAGTTGAACCATATTTCGATTGACAATACTTTCAATCCATAGTAATATCCTCCAATGAGTAAAACAATTGCCGATTTGATCATTGACTATAAATTTGATATTTCAATGCTGCGAGAACATTCATATGGTGAAACAGAGGACGATTACATTAGAAGTGAAGGCAAAGCAGACAGATTGGAAGAAGTTGTTCAAGACTTGGAAAGAATTGTTGAAGCACAAAACACTAAAGAGATTCGAGTGATTCAAATGGATTCAGAAGGAGGAAGGTTTGTTCGTGAGTTTGAATACAGTCAAGGACAAGCTAGTTGGACTTCAGTTACAAAACCAGAAGAAGCAATGGATTTGAACACTACACGACATAACGAAACCCTTGTAGAGCGTGCTATGACTACACGAGGAGGAAAGGTTAAAACATTCACTGTAACCGTAACAGAAAAGGTTTGATCTTTAACGGAAAACATATACAATACTCAAATGACTTATGAACCACCAAAGGGATACTCGATTTTCAATGCTGCAATTGAAGCAATAGAACAAGCTAAACAAAAAAATAAACAAATTCTATTTATCTTCAACGGTATTGAGGTTTCTGTTGATCCTAAATCTTATGCAGGAGATGTTTGTTACATATATTCCCTCAAACATAATATTAGGAGACTTGAAGCATGAACAAATCTAAAGTAGGAGTTATCGAGTTTGATCCAGTTCCAGAGATATACACCACGGAACTACACGAAGTCAAGGCATACCATCCAGACACTTCAATCACTTTGGAGTATGTCGTTCGAGTTAAAAAGCATGGAGGAACTGTTGAGGAAGTCCAGTTGATTTCGATGCTATGTAACTCTGGTGCAGTATCTTACGATGAATCCTTTCTAGTTCACGAAGATATTCTAAACGCCTTCTATAAAGAATATCCACAATATAAGATTGACAATTAAGTGAAATACAGTATATTGATTTGAGCATGTGGCAGAATACTCCGAAAGGATATACGGGACTAACCGCGAAGTTCAGACGCATCCAGCTTTCTACTGGAAGTATTGAAATAAACGCTGCGAGTCTAAGGATTCGTAATACAAATACAATACATTGCAGGTTCAAATCCTGCCGTGCTTATTCTTAAAATAGTTAGTGACAATCCAATTCAATCTGATAAAATCCTCAAATGGACACTGAAACCCTTAGAAATACTGTAATCACTTTGTTCAGAACTAACGTGAACAGGAAACAACATACTGCAATATATGAGAATCCCAAGGTTAAAAAAGCAGACAAAGAACAAGCCTTAAACCCCTCTCCAGAGAATCAAATGACTTTATTGCTCGCTTTGAAAAACGCTCTTGACTCTTTAGGATTGTCTGTGTAATATATCCCATGATCAAACACGTTTCAGATAATACAATCGATCACAAACTTACAAATCAGGAAGTGTATCTGATTAACCTCGGAGGATGTGAGAATTATGAAGGGGTAGTGACTCGTGTTTTTCTAATTGGTAATGAAGAATGGGCTGATATTAAATGGGAACTTCCTTATCATCCTTGCACTACACCAATGCAAGTGATTCATCTAAAAGAAAAGTTGACATAACAAACACAATCCTATAATATATCTCCATGACTAAGGAAAAATTCAACGCTTACCGTAAGGTTCAATTCAGTGGTGCTACAAATATGTGGGATGTTAAAACGGTAATCGATCTCAGTGACGATGCGCTTACAAAAGAGGATTGCTTGGACATTATGCAGAACTATAAAGCATACGAGGAAGAGTTTGGAAAGCTTGAAGGAGCTATTTGGGAAGATTAGCATTGACATTTTTCTACAACAATCTATACTGCCAACCATTAAAACAAACACCTTTCTCAAACTCTTCCTCGTCTGTCTCGTATTGTTCGCTGTTACTGGTTGTGCTGATGCCAATACACTAGCAGGAACCGTTAAAGATGGTGCTGGATTCTGGCGTGGACTGTGGCATGGTATCTGTGCTCCTTTCTCCTTCTTCGGTATCATGTTCGGCATGGATATTGGAATCTATGACTCTTTCAACACTGGTAACTGGTATAATTTCGGCTTCATTCTAGGCATAGGCGGATTTTACGAAAGTTGCATAATTTCGGCTTCATTCTAGGCATAGGCGGATTTTACGAAAGTTGCGATAAATGCCACTAAAATGATTCACGATCCTCTATTGAACATCGCCAAGCTAAAGTTACAAAATCGTAAGCTGACAGAAAAGGAATGGGATTCGATTTGGAGTGATATGAATTGTGCAGTATGCTTCTTTCTTCGATTGCAGGAACATAATTGTATGCCGAAACATCTTGACGAACAGATTAAATTGTTCTTAAATTCTCGTTATGCAACAAAGGATATATATTGACATTCTCTTTCATAGATAGTAGATTACTTACATGAAAACATACATCGTTTACGGCAAAGATGGTAAAGAACTTGGAACTATCAAAGCCAAAAATCACAACAAAGCTGAACTGAAAGCCTTTATCAACTATGGTGCAGGAACAAGCGTTGCATACACAGAAGTCTAATCCTTCCATGAACGAAAGGATTATTCGCCACGACAACCTTCTTAGTGCTTATAACCATGCCTATGATAAGGTAGTTTATTGTCCTGATGCAGAACTATCGAAAGCAGAAGAAGAGTTGAACAGGTGCAGATCAGCATACTTTAGATTTTTAGACACCATTTGATTTAGTTGTTGACCTTTTCTATCCTTTCGCTATATTACTTCCCTATGTCAATGCAAAACTACGCAAATGCAGGATGGGTCATTCCAGTATCAGAAATTTTCACGGAATTGGATTCTAAAACCGTTGAAAGTCTTATCCCTCTAATCGAAGATCATGATTCAACAGAAGTCGAAGCAATTCTTGATGAATGTTGGCCTAAAGATTACCCAAAGTTCAACACTGTTTTCGTGATGGGTGAAGAGGACGAGTCAGAAGATTTGACTGTGGGTGAAATGTATATCGAGTTTGCAGAGGATGAGTTATATGAAAAACAACCCACAAGAGAAATGAAAATACTTACAGCAAAAGGTATCATTCCAGTAGATTCTAAGTGGGTGACTTTCAGCTAAACCATATATGAACCTAGACAATACCACTTTGAGTTTGGAAGAGTTCATACTACAAGAAAACATCGAAGAAAAATTTAAAGAATTCTACGAAGAGTATAAACAATTTCAATACTTGTTATATCTTGAGTCGGTTAATCGTAAAGCTAATAACATCAAAAAAAACAGTTCTAAAAAGATGAACGACGATAAAATAGCTTTAGCTAAATCAATGTATTCAAATCCTGATTATACATTAAGGGATATATGTAAAACGCTTCAAATCAGTGAATCTACATTGAATAAATATGCTAAATGCCCTAAAACCCCTAAAAGAGAAAACAGAAGACATAGAATTAACACAGAAAAAATCGCACAAGCTAAAGAACTATACAAGGATCGTTCAAGATCGGTAGCGTCAATGGCTAAAAGTTTAAATATAAGCCTAATTACATTTTACCGTTGGTTGAAACTTTGAACCGAATTATAGTTGACATTTAACCGTCAATCCATTACATTCTTTATATGAAATCTGAACCAGCACTCCTATCCTTCGTTAAAGCCATTGCTCAAAAACGCTCAGAGTATCGAAAAGAAATGAAATTCACTTACCTTGCTGATATGGGTGCAAGGATTGGTGATGGTGGAGACAAGTTTCTTCGTATCATGTCAACGGATATTGGTCACGATGGTAAAGAAATGGGAGCTTCTATCTATTGCTTCATTGCCACACAAGACGTTGAAAACAAAGCACTTGGAAAGGTCAAGAGAGGGGATGTTCTGAAATCTGCCAGTTGGAAAACCCCTGCTCGTCATGCAAGAGGCAATATATTCGAGCCAGATAACGGATTGTCTAAGTGCAATCATTATGGGCCAAACTATTTGAAATAGATATTGACTGCCAACTAAATTCTGATATTATTCTTCCATGTCACAAAATACATTCTTCAACATCCTCGCATTCCTCGGAATCCTTTATGGTATTTGGAGATTTATCGCTTATATTGCAGCGGTATCTTTCGTAGCGGAGAATCAATACCGTGGAGCATATTTTAAACCTTCCCTGTATGTTTTCTCGGTGTTGGGAACGATTACATTCTTTGCTGGATGTTATAAACTCTTTGTGTATAGTTCTTAGACCTTTGAACGAAAACATCAAATATGCACAAGAGATAGTCGAACAACAGAAGCTTAAAGGTGGTTGTTACGAGTTGCAATGTGTTGTATATGATGCTCTTAAAGAAGCTCCAGAAGAAATGCACAAGAGATAGTCAATCAATTCAGATGTGGTGCAGATCAACCTAGAGAGGAAGAGTATATCAAAATGTTTAGGTCGTTTGTGGCTAGACGTAAACTAGGGGAGAGTATTACGTTTCGTCAAGTGGTAAAAGAGTTTGAATCTTGTTGACATTAAAACAGAAATCTCTATTCTAAACATATTACACGCTGACAAAAGTTGTCATGGATAAATGCCGATGAAAAATGCGGAATCCTGTTACGAGTGTGACCATTTGATAATAGTGCCGAATACGCTGTAGGAAGCACCAAAGAATCCTCGTCGTGTAGTTATATGTTGACATTTTAAACAATCCTGCTTTAATACTTCCATGCCTGACTCGACTCCAACTCCATCCTTTTCTAAGTTCACAAAGTTAAAGCAGGATATTTGCCCTGAATGTGAAGGTAAGGTTGACAAGTATGGCGATACTATTGAGGCTAGTCACTGTTAAGATTGTGTCAACTACTCCTCCAATGAGCCTTGTTCGACCTGTGGATGGCTACCGTGTGACCAAAGCTTCTAACATGAAACAACCTCTTACTTTCTTTGAATGGTGTTCTGAATCGGATGTTGAAGAAAAGTATCAAACCTTTCACGATGAATATGGGGATGCTGCTGCTCTCCTATCTGACTATAAACAATATCACTATGAAGAATATCTAGCTGATTTCAAACGAGATAACACACCGTATGAAGAGTAAAAACCTTGCAATGTGGTGTTTAGTATTGATTACATTAACACCCTTCACAGCAAATGCAAACCTCTTAGAGAAGCTTCAATGTAAATACTTGAACTATCAAACAAATAAGAATCTGATACTTCCCTCTGATAAAAACCAATATAAAGAGGTTGATCTGATTGGAAACATACCACCATATTCCAAACCAAAGCAAGTAATTAAAAAGAAGCGTAGGAGAAATAAACATTGACTTTTCATATACTTTTGCCATAATACCCCCATGACAACAGCAACAGTAACGGAAAAAGGATACTATGATACTCAGGGTGATCGATTTGTATTGCTGAATGTTGGGGATAAACTTGAAGTCCTAGACCCACAACCAGAACCCCACAATTTTGCTAGAAAGTATATTACAGGCATTTGGGCGAAAACTGATACAAATGTGGTGGTTTTCTTAGAGGATGGTAACTTTACATTACACATCACAGGACGAATCATGCAATTCAATTAAAATCATCGCCATGAACAAATTTAAACTGTCTATCCTGTTCTTAATCCTCTTCACGGTAACTGATGCAATCTCTACTATATATGGATTGAAGTTGAATGCTTTGGAGGAGGGGAATAATGTTGCAATCTTTTTCATGGAACGATTTGGTGTAGTGAATGGTATTGTCTTGAGGGAACTGCTATTAACTCTTCCATTGGTATTGGCATCTTATTACCTTTTGAAGTATATGGCATTGGAGCAACCTAAACATATTCAATCACTTATAGCAACATTGCCCTGTTATATTATTGGAGCAGTTCATTTGATTGCCACTATGAATAATCTGATGTTGATTGGAAGCTTGGTGATTGAAAGTGCTCCCTTCCCTAAAATATCTTTCTGTTGACATTTGAAAGTTTTGTTACTCCTTATATTTTAAATTCTCCACCAAAATACAATAGAAATGATAAACACAAATATACCATACCAAAATTGTTACGTGAGAAATAGCTTTTTATATAACGATTCATCTAATAAAGATATTACTGAATGTTATATGTTTGGGGCGAAAGCGATAATGAATAGACCAATAGGATTTCATTGTCAATTAATAAATGGTGCTATATTTTTTTCATTGCCTATTTCAGCTTTTATCCATAAAAAAGATTTTGAAATAATGTCAGATGATGAAAATGAAAGACTTTCTCTTTTATCTTGGTGGGATACACAAGGGGAATTTATATTTTCTAACGTATTCACTTATTTAGAAGGTTACTATGTTGATTTCTGTAGTAGGGATAAGAAATGGAGAAGAGGAAAATATCTATTCACTTTAGACGACCTAAGCATTAATGGAATAGGATACGCAACCAGTAATGATGCAGATAGTAAAGCACATCATTGTATTAAATTAGATAATGGAAATTACTGTTTATCTCCTAATAACTTTTTAAGGTGGCATAATGCAAATTTTGTTACTCCTTATAATATAAATTCTCCACCAAAATACCATAGAAATGAATTTGATTTAAGGTCAGAACTCTAAGATTTCACTGGATCACCCTTTTTCCAAGAAATTCTTTTAGAACTTTTTTTATGTTGTTTCCTACTATTACACATACTCTTAGTAGGTCTACAAGCTGGATAACCTTTTCTTTTTTCCCCTTTTTCTCTGCCACAAGGTTTTCCAGTTTTGCAATCTATCCATCCTTTTCCTTTATTTCTTGAAAACCATCCATGTAATCCCTCTTTCTTTTCTTTTTCAAAACTTTCAGATATATTTATAGATTCTAATATCGAATTAACTAATTTATAAAAATTGTTCATGATTTACGTTTTTTCCAAATTTTACCTTGACGGCATCTAACTACTGCTCCACTTTTATAAGCACTAGTTTTTTTACCATATACTTCATCTGCCTTTTTTAAGCATCTATCTCTTTTCTCAGTAGATTCTTTTAATATTGAATTGATAAGATCATTAAACTTCATATATTTATTTATCCTTAATTCAATAAAATATCTTTCTGTTGACATTTGAAAGGATTGTAGTAATATATCCAAATGAAATTAAAAGAGTTGAAAAAGCAATTGGATATAATGGAAGCAGCACATGGAGAGGACATTGAAGTTTGTATATTCGATAAAACTGAAGGGGGGCATTATGATATAGGTGGTGTTGGGCCTGTATATCCTTGGAAAAAAGACGGACAAATGTTTGTGGAGGATACCTCTGCTCCTCCTACTTGTATAGAGATTTGTTGACATCTATAAGGTTTATGGTAATATGTGTAAATGGGATTAAACGAAACACAATTGAAAGCGGTAGAAAAGCATTTTAATATGCTGGACGAATTAGATGCGATTATAGAAGAGGATAACTACTCTTGGATTAAAGTAAAAAGACTTCCAGATAATGCTACATTTCAAGAGTTAGAAGATCATCACCGTAAAGAGACAGAGTTCCTTATTGCCAAGTGTAGAGAACTGGCTGGTAAGTTAAAGCAATCAATCGACGGCAAAACTTTCCAGATAATATAAGCAATATGGAAACTTGTCATTATATTAAACGTAAAGTTGAGAAGATACATGAAAGTTGGGGATTTACGCCTGACCTCCCTTCACCAGAAAAAATAGTGAAGTGCCAAAAACATCATACTCCAATACAGAAAGTTTGTAAAGCGTGTTTCTTGTGGAGTGTTCGACATGAAATACAAGCTGCATATGATTCTGATTGGAGACATGTATGGGCGCAATGGGTTGATGATGCGAATGATGCGAATGATCACCACTTTAAACTTGAAGGCATTTCACCACAATTAAAAGTTGAAGACCTACCAGAATCCTTTTTCTTTAATGATTTCGAGAAGTCTTTCCCTTATGCCACAACATTAATAAACTTTGAAAACGCATTGATTGATTATTCGATATGCAGACTACCCAAGAAAAATACAGAGGAGAATAAAAAAGCTGAACTTTCTGCACATGCTAAGGTTTTGAAGATGTATAACCATTTGTTGACATTACTACAAGAGAATAACATATCTCCTAATGATTATTATGGTTAAAGTTACTACCATAGAAGGAGAAATTATAATACTAGGTTTGAGGGAGATTACCTGCATATAGCCAATCAAAGTGGACATGAACATCAAAGTGAGGATTGGTGGAGTGTTAATTTCACTGATAGAACTATTAGATCATGTTAGGAACTTAATGTATCCAACAGCAGTCAGAGTAGAATTGAACTGTTAAGTATTTCTTGACAGTTCATTTATATCTGCTTTAATAGTCACATGGAAACAGTATCAAAGGATAATGTCAGTATAAAGGTCGTAGAGTATGAAACCCGCTCTATTGATGAGTTTGGGGATGCCAGTGAGGTTTTTCATTTTGAAGCGCGAGAAGAGGCTATTATGTGCGCTAAACGTATGGTTGAGCATGGGGAGGAAGTTGCAGCGGTGGTAGAGAAGCATACTCGTAGATATCCATCCTTCCTCCACAAAACCCCAAGTGTATATCAAACCATTGCAGTCTTTGGTGATCCTCAAGCGTTAGAGTTAGGAGGATGGGATGTTTGAGACTAAATAGATATATGAAGTTCTCGCAGTTATATGATTTAATAATGGAAACGGTTCAAACAAAGAGGTCGCAAAGGTCTGAACATAATAATGATGTGTTGCTTCCTGAAGAATCCTCAGATGAAGAAGCTTGGGAGTTGGTTGGTCAAGACGATAAGGTTATTAAATCAGTGGTTAAACAAGCTGGATATAAGAATGATAAAGAATCGGTGGAAAGATTAACACCAATTATAGATTCATTACCAACAGAAGAGGTGGATTACACACAGATAAAAACATTCCATAATTTAGAGAATAAATCAAACGATAAGGGTTTATTATCAAAAATGCTTCAAATTTCCAAAATGGATGATTCGAGAAAAGAGTATGGGGAATATATGGATATTAGAGATTCGGGTGAGAACAGAAACAGGGGGTATAAACCTGTAAAGAATTATGATAGAATTGTTAATAATGAATATGAATCACCAGTTGTATTGAAACATAACGACAAATACCATGTTGTTGGCGGTAGAACAAGATTATATGCATCAGTTGCGGCAAACAAACCTATTAAGATTAAGATTCTAACAAAAAATGATTTATAATGAACCTACAGGAAAATATATATAGAATCAAAGAAATGATGGGGGTAATCAATGAGGACGATAAAAAACAATTAGTTATTCTGCAGTTGTTTGAGACTAAATAGATATATGAAGTTCTCGCAGTTATATGATTTAATAATGGAAACGGTTCAAACAAAGAGGTCGCAAAGGTCTGAACATAATAATGATGTGTTGCTTCCTGTCGACATAAAAAAATTTGACGCTGCTTGGAGTAAAGATGTTGGTTTCTATATTGCATTTGGAAAAGGCGGTATTGCAGATCGTAGAGAGAAATTTGAGAAATTCTATAAAGGATTAGAATCTTCAGGAGGAACATTAGAATCGCCAGAAGTATCCGTGGATGATTCTGGCAAGGTTATGTTTATCAATGGAAGGCATAGATTTGCAGTATTGAGAGATAAAGGAATAAGTCCTATATATGTCTCATTCACAAAGGATTCTGTTGACAATGCTAAACGGTTTGGATATATTCTCAGTGGCTTTATGTAGTCACTAATCGTAATAGACCAGTTGAAAGGTTCTAGAAAAGAGTTTGAATTGGACTATCCGTTGACGGGTGTTACATATCCTACGGACTACGGCAGTAATCCTGATTACCTAGGACAAGATGAATCTGACTTGGATTTCTTTCAGGGAACAGGAGATAGATACAGTGAGATGGATGTGTGGCGTCCTGATGTGGAAGGGGAGATAGAGACTAAAGTGCTGTATGGCGTTACATCGAAGGAGGAGGAGGAGATACTGGATGCGTTTGCTCCTGTTGTGCGTGATCATCGTCATCATTCAGACTTAAAGAAGTTAATAGCAGCGTTGTCACGTTTCAAGAAGTATAATATTAAACATTGACATTTAATATGCATTGTAGTATTATGTTCAAATGATAACTGAAAACGCATTAAGCGCAGATGAACTTTCCAAAGAACTTTCCAAAGTAAATGCTGAATTGGAGAAAATCAAAAAGCAAAAACGTCCTTTCGGGTTTGGGAATGAGGTAATCGAGTCACAGTTAAAGAGAATCCAAGAGCTAGAGGATAAGCTACATGGTTGGTTTGTGGAGAAGGAAAAACTCACCAACGAGAAGGAACGGCTAAAGCAAGATTTGAAAACATTGCTAACCTTACACCCTGATATTAATTATGAATTTTAATCCTCCTTGCAGTCCTGAATACTATATTAAACTCCTTGAAGATAAGCAAGCATATTGTAAACATTTGGAGTTATCTCTCAGAGAAGAACAAGACAATCACTTTCAAACAAAGGTTCTTTTAATGGCTGAAAGAAGTCCTACTTTCAAAGCTAATCTTCTTAATCCTCTGAAGAGAAAGAATTGGGAATTTCTTGGGGTTAAATTTAAGGATTGACAAAAGGTTTATATAGTGTATTATTCGCTGTATGAATACGTCATATTCTTTAGTTGCATATAAGCCAAACTCTGCTGATCATTGAGGAGGAAGGTGTGAGGGTAGTTGGGATAGTAATTGTATTGTTCGTGCGAATCTTACTTGGGAGAAACTTAAAAGAGAATGGGCAGAGATTAAATCAATACCTCTTGTTACTAGAGAAGAGGGATATAGCATTTCAGTATATCTAAACATTGATGGAAGAAGTGAACAACTATCTATAGAGGAAGCAGAAGGATTAACTGTATAAGAATATGCAGATCGCGTAAGAGTATATCCTCCTAAGTCATTGGAGGCCAAATGGTTTTGGAGTGGGTGGCAAAGGAAGATGGAGAAAGCTGAAACCCTTGCAGAGATGCTTAAACCTATGGGGCGATTGAATAAGCTCTCGCGTAGGTGATATGTGTTAAATCCGATAAACCAGTTTTATGCGATAAAACTAATAATACGTTACTTTGAAAGGAACATTCTCTGCACGTTTATCACTTATCTGATCTCTGACCCATTCTATTTGATCGTTGACATACCAGATAGCGACTTCTACGAAAAGAGGATTCTTAGTTTTTCCTAATATAGCATCTTTGGGGAACTTACCAGCTTCATCAGCGTAAGCATAAGCTCTTAATATAATATCATCATCAACGTTTGTATGCACCATTACCTCTGCTGTTTCGTCTCCTCCTTCATCAGTAACTAAACGAACAGAATGCTCTTCGATTCCAGTAGGTTTAATCTGTTCTAATATTGAATTGGCTAGGTTATCGAATTTCATATTGGTATTTGAAGTTTAACATACTTATGATATAATGCAACGATGAACAAAGAAAACAATTTAATAGCTGGTAAAACCCCATTAGAAATTGCAACACTCTTTCACGATACATATGAAAGACTTGCACCATCTTTTGGATATGAGACAAGACCTGATACCAAAGAATTTGATCCTACTACTAACAATGGTAAATTGATGATGGCATCCTGTTCAGAAGTTGTTTCCAAGTTATTAGAGGATAATAAGATTACTGATTTTAGAGGGTTCAATCAATTAGAAAGGGTTGGAAGGTATGAATCGCAAGAGAAGATATTGGAAGATATTAGAGAGGAGAGGAGGAGTCAAGATAAAAAGTGGGGTGTTCAGGATCATGACAATATTACTTGGTCTGCTATTCTCTCTGAAGAATGTGGAGAATTTGCACAAGCAGCATTACATGAAAAGTTTGGAGGGGAGGCAGCAGAAGGTTTAAGAAAAGAATTGATTCAAGTTGCTGCTGTTGCGACTCAAATAGTAGAGTGTTTTGACAGAGCAAAAGCGAAAAACGACGACAAATCTTGTTTAACCATTACTTCATCTACGACTGGTTCTTGTGGTGCTTGGCCTTTACAATAATATAATATGATAACGGAAAACGACAATGCACCTGAACAACCAATGGAAGATACTCCTGATATGATAGATATGCTTACGGAGAATGAATTGAGAGAGTCTTTAAGGCAAGCTTTATCTGAATTAGATCATCTTCATTCTTATGTTGGGAATGAAATGATTAAGAGTGATTTTCAAACAGCAGGGGATATGAGAATGGCATTGAATGAAATGACAGAATCTCAGAAAAGATGTTTTGCACAATGGACACTGGAAGCACAGAATGTTGACGAACTCGAAAATGAAAACAGGGAATTAAAAAACGAATTGTATATATTAAGAGATTCTTTCAATGAAAAACAAGAAATGAAACCATGAAAATTAAATTTCCTCGTAATTGCGGTAAAGGTTTAGTAGATGATGGTAAAGAGTTACAATCGGAAGATGCTGTATGTCCTAATTGTGGATCGTCCTCTTATTATGAAACGGTGTCTGTGGATGAGTGCAGAGAATGTGGATTATTGTGTGACTATTGGGGAAATGGCAGCAATAAAGTATATGACGATATGATGGAACAGCAGAAATCTGTTCAATACGATTGGGAACAATTATGAAATCTGAAGCAATATTTAATCACAAGGGAGAGCCTACTATAACAGTATATCCTGAAACAGAAGAAGAGAAATCTATATTATCTACAATGTTGGGTAAAGCCAAAGGGGAAGATGGGAATCACGCATTAGTTATGGGATGTTTCAAAGTGGATGATGATTTAGAGTCTTGCACATTCACTACTAATCCATTAGGGCATCCAACAACATTCAGGTATAAAATTTAAGTTATGTTTTCTGTGGGTTGAAACATTAACAGTTTTATAATAGCTTCTTGAGTTTTAATTTGTTTATTCTTAACTTCTTCTAATTCAGCCACATAACCATTCTTCATTTTCTCCAACTCTTGTTTATGTTCCTCTCTTAAATTGTATAGCTCTTGTTTATGTTCCTCTCTTGACTTATATAACTCTTCTTTGTGTTCTTCTCTCAAGGATTTAATAGTGTCCAAGTGTTTATCTATTTCTAAAGTTAAAGCGGAATTAGAATTGAATAACGCATCAAACTTTAAACTTTTTATAGCATCTAACTCTTTGAATTCTGCCAATCTATTTTCATAATTTGCTATACGCGAGTTGACTTCTGCTACTAATTGAGAGTGGGTATGTTCCTCGTCTCCAAGACCTAAATGATTTCTGATGGTGTTGAAAAGAAGTATTCGTGCTTCTCTTTCACTTCTTAATTCTGCAATAGCGTAAGCAAGGTCTTGTTTTATTCCCATGTTACTATTTAATATAATAGACTGTTTAAAATTGACATTGCAAGAATTAATGGTAATATAGGATGTGAACTTTTCTACTATATTTATATTCTTTTTAGTGGCTATGACAGGAGTATTAGGTGCAATGGCTCAAATTAAATCGTCACAGGGATACAGTGCTATTTGGCCATTTTTAGCTGGAATGATTTCTGTATCTTTGTGGGCAAATATTACCAAGATGCCTATGGTTCCTTGGGTTGCAGCTTTGGTGTATGATGTTGTTTACAGTTTAAGTTGGATGATAGCTTTATATTTTCTAGGCACTACTCCAACATGGACACAATTAATAGGGGGAATTTTGGCGATAACAGGGATAATAATAGCAGCTAAATGATAAACGAAAAACTATTAAATAAACTACAAGACATTATAAAGGCACTTCAATATGTCGTCCTTGCTGATAAAGACAGAACTCAAGGAGAATGGAGATATTCATATGAAGAGGATGAGATACTTGCTGAGATAATTCAATATCCTTCTGTGAATCCTGATCCTAAAGTGGCTTATGAACGTATTGCATGGGCTTATAAAGGTGTGGATGCGTCTTATATATCTTTGGTTAGTAAGATGAGTGGTAAAAGTGCAAAGGCTTTAATTCTTACTATAGAAACACTTATAAAGATAGTGAATTATAATGCTCTTTCGATTAATTTAACGAATTATGAAACGGCTGTGGTATCTTATGCAGAAGCTAATGAAACGTTAAAAGAGATAGCGGAGTATTGGAGTGTTGACAATAAATAAAAACTGTTTAAATACTCACATGGAAAAATACACAACAGATTTTAACAACACTGATATTGATAGCGGTTTACTAAATAAAATCATTTCGAGTAATGATGAAATACCAGAAACCAAACATGAAGATGTGACAGAACAATATTCGAAAAAAGCTTATATATTACCATACAAAACCCCTATAATTTTATATAAATCTAAAGTATATGAAGCACGTAAAACAGTTTTCACCTCTAAAAAAGAACTTGAAAAATATTTAAAATCTGAAAGGGGGATACTAGTTTTACAAATATTTGAAAGGGATGGTAAATATATGCTTAGGCATTTCGTAAGTGGAGAAGACAACCTGAAAATATCTCTTATAGGACATTTAAAAATGAAAATCATGTATAAAATTAAAAGTTTTATTCGTTCATTTAAAAGTTAATTTTTGACATTTTGAAAGGTGGTGATATGATCTTTTAAACATATGAACTACGAAGTGGTAATACAACTCGACGGGAACTTCACGACCCGAAAGCAAGAAGAAGCTGCGGACGCTCAAACTGCGGTAAAGCAAGCCCTGCACAAAGTGGTGGACGAGTGGGAGGTTGACACGCACGATAATACAGTCACGATTGAAGTGCTCAGAGTAGGCTATATTAGCAAAACACAAATCATATGAATAACGAAAACGTAAAAAATACATTCTGTCCCAATGGAAATAATCAGAGCAATGCAAGACGATATTCGAGGATCGAAAGGCCAAAGATTTGCAAATAGATTTTCGTCTTATATTAATGATGAATTGTATATCTCCATAGGGATAACTTTTTTATAGAAAACTGTCTTAATTATTTTCTCTGGCCCACCAATTATTTTAACATATTCAGGTGTAACTCCTCCAAACAAACCTTCATAAAATTCTCCGCTTGGTGTTTTTATGTATGTATAATATACTTCGTCATTATATATTTTTGTAATAGTTTTATAACCCCCACCAATATTAACCCACCCCAATTTTGAAATTTTATCTAAAATTGATTTTTTATTAATTTCCAACATTTCATCATCAATCGCTCCATATCTAATATTATTCACATCTATTCCATAATCCTCAAAAGTTTTAGCGATTGATTTGTTCAATTTTCCTTGTAAAACAACCTCCCCGTTATTATTGATATATTTCATAGATTTTTTATGATCTATATTTGATGGAATATTATCCCAAGCATCTGCATGATTAATATCGTTGAATATTTCTCCATTTGGGAAAACATATCCTTTACATAATTTGTTAATAGCTTCGTTCAAAAATGAAACGGTTATTCCGTTATGATCTCTCCATTTAAACTTACGTGCTTGTTTTAAAGTTAAAATATGAGCTTTAATCGTTTTCTTTTTTTCTTTATTAGCTTTCCAGATTCTGTGAACTCCATCCATAATAAAAAGTTTTCCTGTTTTCCCCCTGAACACTATTATTGGATATTTCAAATCTGCTTTATTTGCACGTTTTATAAATTCTTTTGTTCCGGGACGTTCTTCTCCTTTTTCCCATTTTGTAGGTTTTAATTCGTGTATAACCTTTTTTATGGGGATATTATACACACGTTTATCTTTAACGTAATCGTGTAATACTTTTATGGTCGGTAAGGCTTCTTTTTTCACCGATTCCATTATACTTACAACCAAGTCATCAAATTTCATATATTCCATATTTAACGTTAAATTGCCCAAATAGGAGGATGGTTTTTTACTGATGGTGGCGCAATCTCCAATCTATAATCATATGTTATTTCATCTCCAACATTTATTATCTGAGAAGCAACCAATTTATATTCTAGAGGAAACCATTTAGTATTTGGGTTACTACTGTGATTAGCTCTCATAAACACACTGTCTCTAGGAAACAAACAAGCTATATCTTCTGATAACCCAACCCACCAACACATATCTAAATGTTCTGGTGGAATGTCTTCAAATTTAACCCTTATACATTTTGGTATGGTAGATGAATAATTAGCTACTTCTTCCCCTATATCGAAAGATTTTAATGCGAATAAAGCTTGACCTCCTTTTTTATATTCTCCTACAGCACAGTATGGTGCTTCTGTAAAATTTATATGTTCCCTCATGTTATATTTATTTGACTTTGTATCTTAACGTGATAATATAAGACATGTTCGATTTATCAGGATTCTTTTCAATGCTTTTAATGCTTTTGTTTTTTATATTAGGTGTGTCATTTCTAATATTGAAAATAGTTCAACTTTTATTGGTTGGATGGACTTTTATTCTAATATGTTTTTTACTGGCTATAATATTTTTACTTCTTGGGGCGAATGGAGTAGGTTAACAATTTATGAATGAATATAACAAACAAACTGTTTATATATTGGGCCATTGGACGAAGAAGAATATTGGATTTTCAAGTGGACTATAGATGAAGAAGGAAAAGATGGTCACATCAGTATAAACCCCAATTACTTAAAATAGAACACTTTCAGGTTAAATATATAACAATGAAGAATAAGGATGTTATATTGTTAGAAAAGCTATATACTTTAATACAACCTACTAGGTTAGATGAAGTTAAATGGGAGGAGGATTTTCCAGACGCTAAAAGAGAATGTATTACACCAGATGCAGTAGCTAAACAACTTAATGATGAACTGAAAAGACTAGAAACTCCATCTCCTAAACGTTCTAAACCTAATATCAATTTCCCTTTAATAAGCAAAGGTAATATCCCTGATAATGCTAACGTGGAGAATTTTAAAAGGCAGTTGATGTTAATGCCTAAAACCATATTTGATGTGGGTTTGAAATCTGGTCACACAGTAGATGAAACTATTATGACTGTAAATACTGGAATACCTGCATTGAGAGCAGTTATATGGGATGAAGAAAATAAAGAATTTTACGTCATAAACACTTGTCCATCAGCAGGTTCGTGTATATCAAATTGTTATGCTAGACATGGTTTTTATATCATGAACGATGGGAAGAACATAAAACTTATAAACAGGTTGCAATTATTAATGAACCATCCTGATTTATATGAAAGTAAAGCATATTCAGAATTAGAGTTATTCGCATTTGATGCCAAGAGAAAGGGAAAAACTCTGGAAATAAGATGGAACGATGCAGGGGATTTTTTCAGTAATAAATATTTGGATATTGCAATAAGCATAACCAAAAAATTAACGATTAACGGATATAAAGTAGAGTCTTATGCTTACACTAAGGTTGCTGACATGTATAATAAAGGTGTAAGTGCAGGGATGATAATGAACTTCAGTGATGGTGCAAAAGAATCTGACCGAAGCAAATTACAAAACGAAAAAGACGTAAAAATGAGTTTCATAATACCAACAAGAGTTTTTAGCCAGTTCCTAAAAACTTTAAGAAATGGAAGATTTGAAAAGGATGTAGAAACAGGTAAAACAATTTTCAAAGATTCTGAAAGCAAAGAAAAAATTAGGAGAGCAGTATTCGATTACCTGAAAGAAACCCCCAAACTGACAGAACATCAAAAAAGTCAATTGAGTTTAGATACGATATTATACACGGACGAATTACCATCACAAATTGGAAATCCCTATCAATATAATGTTATAGTATTACCAGCAGGAGATAGTGATCGTCCTGCACAGAGGAAGGATGTTAGATTTACATTGTTGGGGCAACATTAATATTGACGTTTATTTGTTACATGGTATAGTGTAAGAATGTTAGGCTATTGCTGTATATCACTAGGAGGCGAGAGTAAGTTTAAAACCACTACTCTTACATCCATAAAAAAAGAAAACGAACCGAAACAAAAACTTTTCAGATTGTTTAAAAGCAATTTAGAAGAGTTGAGTAGGATTTTGTCATATAACACAACCAACAATTTACCGTTATATCGTATTTCCTCCTCTTTATTCCCTTTATGGGATCATCCAGAATATTCTAAATATTTTGAAGAATTTTGCGAAGATGTTACCAATTTCGCAACAGTTAAAAATGATATATTGAAGTATTTAGAACTTGGAGGCAGATTAAGCACTCATCCTAGTCAATTCTGTGTTATATCATCATCCAAAGAACAAACCAATATAAACGGTATTAAAAATTTGGAAGTTCATGCTAAAACGTTCGATTTGTTCGGTCTGCCTAGAAACCATTTCGCTCCTATTAACATACATATCAGTAATGGAACTAAAGCAGATGAGAATACTGCATCTATAGTAAAATCCAATATTGATAAACTTTCTGAAGGTGTTAAGAGCAGATTAGTTTTCGAGAATGAAGATGGTGGAGGTTGGAGAGTGGAAAACATTAAAAAGCACTTTGATATTCCTATTACATTCGATTATCATCATCATCGTTGTAACAATACTATAAGCCATGAAGACGCTATAAATATCGCAGTTGAGACTTGGAAAGATACCACTCCATTATTCCATATAAGTTCAGGTAAGAAATCTCCTACTGATCGTTCACATTCAGACTATTTGACCGATGAAGACGCTGATTATTTACGACAGCAGAAATATGATTGGGATGTTGAGGTTAAGGCCAAAGACTTAGCGGTATTAAAAATACTAAGTTGACTTACAGTTAAATTGTGATATTATGTTCAAATGGGAGTAAGACACGAAACATACATATTATTAGCTGTTCATTTAGATTTGGATAAATATTCAAATCTGTCTATGGATGAACAAGACAAACTTGCCGATTTAGATTTTCCTTGGTGTGGTGATGGGGCTGAAGGACAAATGGGGATATTATTAGATGGGATGAGTAGCAAATATTGGTTAGCTGGTTATTGTTGGAAATGCTCTGGCTCTGATGGAATTCCGTTGACATATATTAAAGACTGTTTAAATGTAGGAAGAGGACAAGAAGTTATCAAGTGGTTATATTCTAACGATTTAATAGAATATGTTAAAGGAGAACCTATTCCAGAAACTTTAATATTAACTCATTACCATTAAAATACTGTGTCGCCAGAACTTAGACTGAAATCTATAATAAACCAAACTATAACTGATATAGTAGGTGCTAACGAAAATTCGGATAGGGTAGAATTCACCTTGGAAAACGGTAAAAAAATATCCATGTATCATTGTCAGGATTGTTGTGAATCTGTAGGTGTTGAGTATATAGAAGGAGATATAAACTGTATAATAGGAACACCTGTTATAGAAGCATATGAGGACAACGAAGAACCTAAAAATTGGGACGATGCACCAGAATCATATACTTGGACAAGTTTCACTTTCATAACAGAAAAGGGAAAGGTTGTAATTCGATGGTTGGGGGTTTCTAACGGATACTATTCGGAAAGCGTTGAAGTATATGAAGGAAATTAAAATAACACGGCAAACTAAAAACGAAGAACGTGCAGAAAGATTCAAAGCGCAGAAAGAATCTACTTTGGAAAAGTTATATCCTAAATCCCATTACAGATTAGCAAATCTTAAAAATGGTGATGAACAAATAAACACTCTTCTTAATTTATTAGAATCTCAGGGTATGCCGTTAGGTTCAGATCAATGGGGGTTATATTGTGCAGCATATGTTAGAAGACTTATAGATTTAGAATATATTTTACATTCTTTAATTGGCGATCACGAAAACAATAAAGAAACGGATTACGAAATGGTAAAATTAAGTATGGATCATGTCCGTAAAATGTATATTAAGAGAAAACCGAAGTTCGGAGACTATGAATGTGATTATTGCGGACATCATGATGCAAAGTTGGTAACAGGCACAAATTCAGCAATATGCGACTCTTGCCAGAACGATTTAAATTCACAAAGTATTACATGAAAACACAAGAAAACCAGTTCGCACCTCCATATATTAAACCACCTTGGTATGTAAGATTTCTTCGACCTTTCAGAAGAAAACTCAATTTCTCTAAAATGGTTTTCCTACTATTGAGAATATCTCGCAAACTCTTTTAACATCTGAGCTTATTTCAGTTAAACCTTTAAAAGAAACCCCCTCTAAAGATTTTTCCTTCAAATTTAAATATATGCCACCAAAAATAAAATGGTATGAATTTTGGAAAAAGCGGTAAATTCATATAAATAATTATGTGAACAGGTTTTACAAATATGGGACTATATTACTAATATCAGTAATATTTTTAACTGTAGGTAAAATGGTGAATGAGTCTGTGAAATATCTTAAAACCTCCCAAGAAAATTATAGAAGTATTGTTCAACACACGAAATGATTTGACAATAGCGTTAAAAGCAGTATAATGGTTCCTATGAAAAAATATAACTTAACATACACAATAGACGGAATAGAACATACTGAAACGGTAAACAAATCCAATGTTTTGAAAAGCATGATGAAGATTGAAAAGAATCACAAAAAAACATTGAAGACCAACGAATATCTTTTCCCGTTTGTGGATTTCAACATAGAAGAGATTTAAAATGCCAACAAAAGATGATTACATAGCTTCATATGAGGCTTGTATTGGAGCAGATCGTATGTCTTTAGGGTTAAGCATAATACCTGACACGATTCTAGGGGATATGGAACAAGTCACAATATTGAAAAAACGTATTCTGGAATTAGAAGAATTGACTAGAGACACTGGAGACGATTCATTATTTAATGTAAGAAGATTGAGGAACGAAATCAGACTTAAAGACGAATATATCGAAACTTTAAAAAAGTGTTTAGAAATAGCTAATAACTCTGCTGATGATCAAATGTTTCAAAAGAGAGAAGCCCAAAAAGAATTATCCCCTATACAATATAAATATGATGCACAACAATAAAAACGATTTAACGGATAAAATGTTCTATGCTTTTCTCGTCATAGTGTTCATGTTTTTCGGTGTTGTAATAGTATCAAAAGTTGAAGAGTCTATCAAAATGCAAAAACGAACCCACATAAACTATGAAAAATAAAATAATTGATTTTATTACAGTGTGTTCTATGACAGTCCTTTTAGGTTTCTGTATATTCAGAAAAAATAAAAAACGTAATGATAGAACTAAGCACAATAGTAGATAAAGATTCTATATTAGAAGAAATTATACTACCATTTGATTATTCATTTGATGGAACTTCTAAATATATCCTTCCAGATTTCAAAGCACCTTTACGTGATGGAACTTGGAGTATAGGATTGATAGTAGGAAGTTCTGGTTCAGGTAAAACTCAGTTATTGTCTAGAAACTACGGAATCACACAAGAACCTACTTGGGAACATAATAAAGCAATATGCAGTCAATTAGGAGATTCTAAGGAGTCTATAGAAAAACTGACAGGTGTTGGATTGTCAGATGTCCCTTCTTGGGTTAAACCTTATCATGTATTATCTAACGGTCAACAATTCAGAGCTAGAATGGCAAAAAGTATAGGAGACAATACATCCTTTGATGAATTTACGAGTGTAGTAGATAGAAACGTAGCTAAGAGTTGTTCTAATGCTATTAACAGATATATACACAACAAAGGATTGAAAGGTGTGGTTTTTTCATCTTGTCACTATGATATAATAGAATATCTAAGACCCGATTGGATTTTTGACACTTTGACAGGGAATTTATCGTTTCCGAGGGGGTGTCTTCAGCGACCTCAAATTGAATTACAAATTAGCAGATGTGAAACTAATTGCTGGAGAATCTTCCGTGACCATCATTATTTAAGTGGTGATATAAACAAAGCATGTAGAAGTTGGGTGGCAATATGGGATGGAGCAATAGTTGGGTTTGTATCAGTGTTACCAATGCCCTCTGGAACGCTCAAAAACGCTTGGAGAGAGCATCGTTTGTGTGTTCTCCCAGATTATAGGGGTTTGGGGATAGGAGTCAAAATTTCGAATGCTGTTGGAGATATAATGTTAGGGAAGGGTTATAGGTATTATTCTAAAACTTCTCATCCTATTTTGGGGGAATATAGAAACTCACACCCTGAAATATGGAGAGCAACAGGCAAGAATGGGTGGAAAAGACCAGAAAAGTATAGCTCAAATAAAGGAATTAAAGGGATGAACGATAAAATGAGAATAAACACATTGAGCTATTCTCATGAATATATAAACAATTCTAAGGTTTAATGGATGCAGCTTTAATGATTTCTGGAACTGGTTTTTTGTTTTGAATTAAAAACTCTGCATATTTCCTAGAGCGTATACTATCCTTTGCAATACTGTTCAAGATAATTTCTGGAACTGGTTTATCGTTTTCAATTAAAAACTTTGCATATTCTAAAGAAATATAACTATCCTCTAAAATACTGTTCAAGATAATTTCTGGAACTGGTTTATCTTTTAGAATTAAAAATATTGCATATTCATAAGAGCTTTCACCATCCTCTGCAATACAGTTCATGATAATTTCTGGAACTGGTTTATTCTTCTGGATTATAAGTAATGCATACTGATAAGAGTATTCATAATTAGAGTATTGACATTCACCATTATTATCACTTACAATACGGTTCACGATAATTTCTGGAACTGGTTTATCGTTTTTAATTAAAAACTTTGCATATTCATAAGAGTGTTCACTATCTTTCGCAATACTGTTTACTACAATTTTTGGAACTGGTATATCGTTTCGGATTAGAATTGTCGCGTAACTAACAGACGCAACAAGATCATTTACAATACTGTTCAATATAACTTCTGGAACTGGTTTACCTTTTTCGACTAAAAGTCTTGCATAATGGGAATAGTAATTCCCATTACTTGCAAACCTGTTCACGATATTTTCTGGAACTGGTTTATTGCTGTGTAATAAAATTACTGCATAATAATGAGAAGTGGAACTATCTTTTATGATAACGTCTAAAACAACTTCTGGAACTGGTTCATTGGACAAAACGTATAATTCAGCAATATCTGAAATATAGCAAACCTGAATGCTGAATTTCAACCATCTATTTTTTTCATTAGCATTTAAAGATTTGAAGTCATCATTTGATAACATATGCCCCATACCAAGATATTCATTTCTTAAAACCTTGTCTAAAATTGATAGTGAAGAAACCTTAAATCCGCTTTTAATATACTCTTCTTTTTCGTTAGGATTTAAACTTTTAAAAACTTCTACATTAAAATCGTTGTTCAAGTTTTGAAATTTTTTCAATTTTTGTTTTTCTTCTTTAGTTGAAGGATCGTTTTCGAATATTTCATTATTAAAAGGAGTTTTTAATTCTGGAAAATCTTTTACGATTTCGTTTACGGTTACATCTTTAGTTGGATGTCCTTGACTTCCATTATCAGCCCAAGTCCATTGATACCTTCCACTAGATTGTGCGTCTATGACTATATAATGACTAGGATCAACAAACATATTGTCCCCATTTTTTTCATCGGATTTATTTTTAAATCTCACGAAATAAAATGTTGATTCTGCTCTTAAACGATATCCTGAATATAAATTTCCGCTTTTTCTTGAAATGCAAAAGGAGTAATATTGATTATTTCCCAATTTTATAGATTCTGTAGCATTTCTAGCTTTATAAACTATAATATTTTTATCTTCATAAACCTTTAAATTGTCTACGTTTACATTTTCTATATCTGCTTTTGATACTGTATTTTTCGTATTTGAATCTATAACGTTTTCAAACTCTTGAAATGTTTTATATTGAAAGGGGTCTTTTTTTGGCAGTTTGTCCTTTATTTTTTCAAATTTAGATATATAATCTCTTATAATAGCATCAGGTTGCTCTGACGTTTTCTTAAAGTGCATTATCATCTTTAAAGTTGCGTTTTCTTGATATTCCCTCAAAAACACATTATTCATGTAAATATTTTCTATTAATAATACGTCTTTGTTTCTCATTTATGTATTATTTATCGATTTAAGATAAATATAAACATGAAGTTCAATAATCTAGTAAAATCGTTAATGGAAAATTTTGGGGAACAATATGCTGATGGTGTTTATAGTGATAACAATTCTATAAGAAGCCATCATGTTTTAGAATTGTCTGAGATAGAATTCGAGTTTCAGGCTCCAATAAGAGGACAATTAGAAGATTTTACGGGAATTGCTGATGTGGACTATGGAATGTATTATGACCCCGGCCAAGATGGAAGATATGACAATCCTTTTTGGGATGCAGAAGAAGAGAATGTTACTCACATGGAAATTTATACCACTGATGAGCAAGGAAACAATACAACAGTCACTCCTTCAACTGTAGGTGGAGTAAAAGAATTTTTGGAACTGGTAAAAATAGCTCTGAAAGCCATGAATGAACGAACACGAGATCAAATAGAATCTTATGATGGTGATGGAAGCGACGAGCCAGATTACGATAATCCTAGGGGGGACATGGACAGAGATGAATATAGAGAGTGGGCAGGAATGGAATAATTAAAGCAGTTTATATATAAAACTGTTTACTACATGTAAAGATTTTATACAGAAAGATGTTATAGATATTAAAAATCTTCCTATCCTTCTTCTACCCTTTTCCACAAACTTCATCAAGTATTTATATTTGAAACTGTTCATATAAACATTTCTTTCTAATGCTTCTTCTTTCCAAAGCTTTTCATTTTCTTTACGAGTTGCATTCGAATCTTTTTCTAGTTTTTCTAGTGTTATCGAAGATATTACACCGTTTATTATAAGAGCCTTCCATTCAATCCAATAATCGTTTTCGTCTTGATTTTTGTTTATAGAAGAATAAAAACGTATTACATGATCATCCTTAACCGTAATATGTTGAAGATTTACACCTTTACTATACCCTCCTAAAAAAGCTGTATCGTCATCAACCCATTCATAAGATTCGTAAGTTTCATATGTAACAGTTCCGTCTTCATTAAATGTATAACTAATCATAGAAGAATCAAAATCTTTAGTTTGATAGTTTTCTTCTTGTAGTTCTTCTTTAGTGAGAGAAGTTCCTGAAAGGTCTATATCAGGTAGTTTATATTTGCAATTTACGTTGTCGAATAATCCCATATGTTTAAAAAGGTGTTATCCATTATTAATATGTTTTTTATTAGATGTCAACTTTTTATTAACGTTATAATCATTATTTGCGAACATCCCCACTTCATCTGCCCTTCTGTTCATCAATCCTATGTTTTCTTTTCCCTCGAAATTTTTAAACAGTTTCATGTAATTTGATATATTCGACTTTTTACCACGACAATTTAATATAGCCTTTCGTCCTGCTCCTGTATTGTAGTCGAAACTAGTTAATGCATCCAATTCATTGCTATTAAGATGGACATTCGTTTTTTTAGCTGCGCTCAAAACTCTATTTCTATGGGTTTTTAATTCCTCTATCAACCTATTAAAAGCTTCTTGTTCTGTTATTTTCACCTTGCCACCTTCTTCTTCTGGTCTAGCTAAAGTTCCATATCCTATACTCCATCTTTGTGAACCATCATCTTTCTTACCGTCCATATAAGCAAACTTGAAAAATCCGTTATCCGCTTCATATTTTTTAACGAAGTTTAGAAAATCTTGAGAGAATCCATGATTTTCTCTTTTTGTTGGAACACTTACTTCCTCTTTTTTGTCTTCTTTATTTACTGGTTTAATATCGGCATCTTTTATTCGAGATTGTATTTGAGGATGTTTACTCATATATTCATCTTTACTTTTCATGAATCCTCCTGTAAGTGCTCCCATTCCTACTAATCCAGCCAAAGCAGCTTTTCCCCAACCCTTTTCTAATATTATTTCTATCTCTTCGTCAGTTTTTCCAGATTTTTTCAACATTTCTTTTACGAATAATGTTTGATTTTTAAGAATCTCTTGGTATTTACTGTCAAATTTCATATGTTATTATTTAACGTTATTGATTAAATATAAATATGAAATACCTATGTTTGATTTCTGTGGTTTGGGCTATTGCATACTCCGTTCCAACACATCTGGCGAAACAAAGAGAATTAAACATAATGGAAGAGAAGAACAAGTCTGACTATAAACTTAAAGAATTGCAAATCAAATTAGACTCTAATTGTTTAAATTTTCTGAGAAAGTTGATGGAAATGAACAGTTCAGAGCCTAAAAAGTTTTCATGATTCGTTCATATTCTCTCCAGCCCCAAACCCATTTTGTATTTTAGGGAGTTTATATACTTGTTCTTGTATATCTATATTACTAGAAACATTGAAAAAATAATGAATATCATGACCCCTTTTATTCGTAGAGTATAATATGAAATTAGTGAAACCGTTTGGATGTCCTGATCCGTTGGATATAAAATAAAACTCTTTATCAGAACCGTTTTTCGCTTTAATTGGAACACTATCAGAATTTACAAAAACGTAAAAATCGTTTTCCGATAATCTATATACGTTTTCATCATCTCCTAAAACATTTTGCATCCATTCTGCTGCATCTCCATCGTCCCCAAACTGTGAACACAAATCTACACAGTTACCTAAATAATCTGTTCCGTGTTCTAATTCTTCTAATATTTTATGTATTGTTGATACTATATTCATTGTTTTAAATATCTTTAAATTTTTCCCTCGTTTCACTTAATGCTTTCAATACATCCTCTTCTTTTGCTTTTATGTTTACAGAAAAGGTGCTTCCAGTTTTTAAATCTGTGAATAAGTGCATAGGAGGTATATTTTTATAACCTTCTTGTATGCCGTTATATTTGATATCTAACTTAGTTGCAATATCTTCCATACTATCAGGTTTAACCTCTTTTATAATATTCTCACACAGTTCCAAAAAATTCATATAATTATTTATCAAACTATTGACATTTATCATTAAAAGTGTATAGTGCAATCATGAACATAGAAAAATCGGTTAAAAGATATACAAAATCTATACATACAAAGACAGTAGATGATTACATAAAACTTCCTAAGAACGAGAGGACTGTTAATGGCTGGTGGTATAGAAACATTGCATCATTTACTATGGATTCGGCTTTTGATAGAACAGAACCAGACAAATATTACAATTTCCTGAAAAAGGAGTTCCCCGTTCAATATTTTTTCAGAGAATATCTATACAGAAAATTGAGTTGGTATAAATTTTATTGGAATAATACATATTACGATAATATACGACCAATATTCGCCCCACAAAATACTAGACTAAGAAAAATCATACCTAGAACTTGGTCTGACATTACAGAATTAATACCGAATTTCCTATTTGAATGTCTGAAAAAATTTAAAGAAGAAGAATGTGATAATATTAATTGGGAAAGCGATGAACCACATAAAAAATTCTACAATGAATTACAATTTTGGTATTCTTATATAACCATAGAACGAGATATAATGGATGTTAAAATTTCAAATTCTTATCCGCCTAGAAACGCGAAAGGGACATATGAAGAGTTATATGGTGAATTGAACAGATTAGAAGAAGAGTTGAAAACCAAAGACACGGAATGTTTGACATGGATAATAAACAATCGTGAAGCTTTTTGGAGTTGATTTTCGAGAAACTGTGATAAATAAAACGAAGTCCAGTGTTGTGCTGGCTAGATAACAATAAAATAAATATATGTTTGACATCCTTTATAGAGGGAAGAGTGGGAACTGTGGAGGAACTGTGGAGGAACTAAAAATTTAGAGGTTCATCACGTAAAACCGTTCCATATAGACCCAACTTTAGAATTAGACCCAACTAATTTAATTACACTATGCGAAGAGATAAGTAAAGAATGTCATTTAAAAAAAGGACATTTGGGGAACTGGAAAAAGGTGAACGAAAACGTTTTAAGTGATTGTGTAGCAATAAAATCAACTTAGGTTTATTTTACTATAACCATTTTCGATAGCCCACTCGCACATCTTTTTAAGTTCTGATAATCTATGCTGTATTTCTTCTTTAGATAAACCAGTAATATGATGATTTCCTTCTTGAGAATATGGACGCTCGGATTTTTGTAATATGTAATCGTTGTCTTCCACAGACTCTATTTTTATTAACAAGTCCCTAACGTCTAAAGATTCATAGTCGTTTATAGTATCTTGAGAGTAATTTAAAACGTCTTTCAATATTAAATTTGTGTTCATGTTGCTCCAATTTATTTCTGGTGCTGACACATCGTTTTTATGTTCTATTGAAATTTTAAATCTTATCACTAAAGAATCATATATTTTAGATTTTTCTTCTATCGGTTCCCCGATTAATTTTGCATAATTCCCTATATGGTATTTCACACCAGATATTGCTTTCTGTTTCAATTCTTGTGGAATATCTGAAACGTAAAAATTAATAACCCCATCTGTCTTGTCGAAATCCCCACCATCACTTGTTAACATATCGTGAGCATAAACTTTTTTAGGTGATATATTGTTACCCTTTAAGAAATCATACAGGAAATCGTTTAAAACTGCAAAGGAAACGTCTAATATGGTTCTAGGTTCTCTATCAGATGAATCTTCAACAGAAAAGGAAACACTTTCAATTATCATAGATTGTTTATAACTGTTCCAAATTCTATCTGATTCTTTATCGTGCATATCATTTATATTTATTAAAAATGTGAAATCGGTTAAATAATCTCATGAGATTTCAAGAATTATTTAACGATACTATAGTAAAATTGACCACTGGCGGAAACATTTTAAGAGAGGATTTCCAAACCCCCAATGATGTTAGGTTTTCGGCTTCTGCACATGTAGAAATTTGGGTTCTATCAGAGGATTTAAGAGATAGAGAAGACGCAACAACGATTAGAAACTCAAAGGAATTGCAGCCTGAAGAAAAGGTTAAAATGTTAAAAGCTGTCATAATCAAGGTGGCACATGAAAAATTGCAAAAAAGAATAGGATTAGACGAAGATATTACAGTTCATGTGGAGTTGTCTTGGAATAACGTTAACACTGAAAGGTTGGATTGGGATGAATTGACAACACCTGAAGTAGAAGAAGAGTATTAACAGTTAAGTTTTCCAGCCTTTTCCATTTCTATTAGTTCTCTTATAGCATCTTCTACAGATACATTATGAACAATAGGAGTTTTAACATCGTTGTTCTGTTCTGTTGGGGTGGGAGGAGGTAAAGCATTGATAATCTGTTGAAACACATTATTTTCAAATCTCATTATATTAACATCCCTTTGGATTATAGGAATTCTGCCACCACAAGACAAGTTAGTGATAGGGGTATTAGGAACTGAATTGTATGCTTGTTCTAAACTCATTGAAATATTAACGCCTTATATGTTAAGTAATTATCAATATTATGAACATATTTCAAAATATAGCATCTTTATTTTCTAGCAAATCCGATAAAAACTCTACTCCAGAGCCAGTTAAACCCGCATCTCCTTCGCCAGAATCACCTATTAAAAAAGACGAAAAACCTTTTAAAGACACTATAATAAAAATTTTAAACTGTTTCGAAACTGGTAGTGCAAATACTGATTATAGTTCTGTTTTTAAATATAGAGATGGAGACAACGGTAAAAAGGTTCAAGTTACTTTAGGAAGGGGATTTACTGAATGTGGTGGAGCACTTTGGAAAGTGTTCGAACAGTATCAAAAGTTAGGAGGTGTAAATGCTTCTCAGTTATTATCATATAAAAAATACTCGTGCCAAGAAAATCTTCCATATAATACCACTTTTCTGAACTTAATAAAAGCTTCTAAAGATGACGAACTGTTCAAAAAAGCGCAAGACGAAGTATATGACGAAGTATATTGGGCTGGAGGTGCTAAATGGTTTAATGATAAGGGGTTTAAACTACCTTTATCGTTAGCAGTTATACAAGATTCTATACTTCATAGTGGTAGTATGTTACAATTTTTAATGGATAAGTTTCCTGAAGTCCCACCAGTAAAAGGCGGCGACGAAAAAAGTTGGATTATAGCATATGTAAATGCTAGACATAACTGGTTGCAAAATCATTCTAACAAAATTCTGAACAACACCATATATAGAACAAAGTTCTTAAAAGGTGAAATCGCTAAAAATAATTGGAACCTAGAAAACTTTCCAATTTATCCTAATGGCGTAAAAATAGCATAATCTTATAAATAATATATATGACTTTAACGCCTAATTTATCTGTTCAACCACCAAATCCTAATGTAGGATTCAACTATTCTTGGGTTTCTGTTGATAATCCATCTAGAACTCTTTATGCCCAAGCAGTATATTCAGTAAATTCTGATGGTATAAATCCTTCAAGTGGTAGTGTTTTTGTTGATACAAGTGCAACGCAAACAGGCAATTTCACCATGTTCAAGGTTGTATCAGCATGTAAATTTACTGGTTTAACAGGGACGAACGTGACAGTTGGAAATTTGTCGGCATATGAATTACCTCAACAGTTTGAGTTTAAGGGACAGTTTACACAATTTTCACTGAGATATGGTGCAATAATAGCATATAAAGAATAAATATGAACATAACAATAAGAGAACAGGAAATAATAACTTTAGATGAAATCGTAATCAATACCGTAAGGGATGAATTCTTGAGTAAATCTATCACTGCACGTATAAATGGATTGCCAAGGCCAATATTGTTATGGAGAGGTGCAGAGGAATATGAAGAAGCTGGCGTTTGGACTAATGAAAGTGTTATTGCCAGAGCCACAGAAATACTAAGTCTGTCTTCTGTCCGTTGGGCGTAATTTCATGATCAAGATTATACTGGAACCTGAAAAATACATAGAACTGGAAACGGTTAATGTATTGGCTGTAATAGATTCTAAACAGGGAAAAACCATAACAGCATATATTGAAGGATTGAATAAACAGATATTCTTATGGAATGGAGAGGAAGAATATGAACAAGCGGGAAATTGGACAGACGAGGATGCTTTAGAACGTGCCACAGAAATGTTATCACTTTCTACTATACCTTGGGTTTAACATATTGACATCCCAAAGTTCTATGTTATTATTCTTCTACTCAAATGGAAGAAATAGATTACATTAAAAAAATAGATGATTTGGCAGACAAACATTTAACTCGAATAGACGAGAAACGCCTAGTTAGGAGAGTAACCCGAAATGATAAATTTTGTATCTGGACTGGTTGTATTAACAATAAACACCATTACGGAAAATTCGGATTGGCGAAACATACATACGAAGTTTTACTACTCGCTTTTAACAGTAAAGAAACATTAGGAATATCCGACATAGACAATGCAGAATTATTCTTCTCATGTTTGTTTCATGATATCGGAAAGATTTATGATTACGAACCAGTAGATGGAACTGATTATTCAGAATGGACATCTACCGATCATAAAAGATTGATACATCATATCTCACGTTCTGGTATATATTGGAGTAATAACGTAAGTTTTTATCCAGAGATGTGTCTTAAATATCACGATTCAGTATTACATGCTATTTTGGCACATCACGGCAGAAGGGAATTGGGAAGTCCAGTATCACCCAAATCTAAAGTGTCTTGGTTGTTGCATTTATGTGATGGTATCAGTGCCAGAATGGATGATTGGGACAGAATAGATTTAAGGAATTGATATGAAAAACTGTAAAATATGTAATTTGGAAATATATACACCAGATCAAGATTTATATAATGAACTTTGTGATCTCGTTGATTATTACGGAATGGAATGTTTAAATGATGACCAGCAACTTTTAGTGGAACAAACTATATGTGAAACATGTTATACAAAAATATGAAAAAGAAAACAACCAATAAAAAGACAAAATCCAAAAAGAGCGAATTTCAAGAATTTGACTCTCATAAATTAGCCAAGAATTCACCTAAAAACTTAGAACATTTTGAAGCGGTGCAAACAACAGTTGACAGACTTAGAAAGGAACATATAGCTAAGTTACCAAAAGAAATACAAGATAAATACAAGGCTTTAGAAGAAGTCATTTTACCACTTTTAGATAAACATAAAATTAAATACGCTTTGACTGTTTGGCCTGAAGGAGAAATAGGCGCAATACAATATCAAGCATTTCATTATGGCCCACCTTATACACCAGAAGCCAGTAAAGATTTGATTACATATATCCCTCAATATTTGAACTCTGTTTTGAGAATGATCACACTTCAAATGAATTATAAAATTTTAGTGATGCAATACTCTAAAGAAGGTAAGGATATACCTCTGGATGTATATCATTTAGGGGAACCACATCCAATTAAACTTGATTTACCTCAATAGTCCTATTAAATAAGACATTATGCACTTACCTACTCCTGAGAGAAAAGCCGAGATTTATGACACAATTCGAACTGGATTGGTTAACAGTGGAATCGTTCATCCAGAAGCAAACCCTCATTATGTTCTAGAGGCTATTTCTACAGTGTTTAAATCTCATACACATTGGCAAGATAAATTTAAAACACTATCCAGTTTAATAGACGTATTTTTCAGTTTAGGTGAATGGGAATGTAAAAACATATCCCCTGAAAATAAACAAAGATTGTTTGATGATATAAAGAAAAACGCACAACTATAAAAATATGAATGAGGAAACATATGTAAAACAATGGAACGAAATTTGGAACAATTATCTACCAGATGTTCCATTTCAACAAGAATCGTGTTTATTCCACTTAGGTAAAACGTTTCTCTCTGATGAATACGAAAACTCTAGAAATTTGAGGTTCTGCATGGACGAAAATGTAGAGTCTTGTAACAAATTCGAGGCTGCTAAAGAGGGAGAAACCCAATACGATTTCTATATGCCAACTAAAGTAGGATATATAAAAGTGGGGTTTGATTACGGTTTGGTGTAATATATTGATATATCCAAGTTAAATACTTAAAGCATGAATATAAATGCTTTAATAAACACAGTCTTAAACGAAAGCACTATAAATTTCTCTGATTATGATCTAGGGAAAAAGTTCGATCATTATAACACTACACTTTTCAATGGAGAAATACCTAAAATACCTGTATATTGGGCAAAACTGAAAGGTGTTGGGGGAATAACGGTGGCTAAAGTGAAAAAACCTTCTAATGGTAGAGGTGGATATAATAGATATCATGGCGTAACATTAATAGAAGGTTCGCTAGAGATTAAAATTTCTAACATATTGAAAAGGTCTGAGGATGATTTAAATGGAATCATAATTCATGAAATGATTCATGCATACTTTATATCTAAACACATGTTTGATGTAAATCATGGATACAAATTTGTTGAAATGGTCAACAAACTATCTAAAATGGTAGGGTTCTCTATACCATTGACGGATGAAATGACAAACGTGGATTTGGTAGATGATAGTATTATAAAACCAGTAGGAGTGATAATACTATCTAAAACAAATGGGACTCAATCATTTGCATTAGTGTCTCATAAACTTCTACAGTCTGCGGAATTCCTAGAATCTTTGAAGATATATAGTTATAGATTGGATATGACTAAAATAGATGCATATACGATAAAATCTAAAAATTGGCACACTGTAAGCTTAATATTTCCAATACAAAGATTGACATCAGATTCCATAAGAAGAGGGAAGATGAAATTATATAAAATGGATGACTCTAACACTGTAGTATCAGTTTCAAACCTCTTCATAGATTTGAAAGAAAAGGGAGAACTATTAAAAACTCATAAACGACATGAAATTTGATGATCTATATAACAAAGTATCTAAGAATTACATATCGTTTTCTAGATATAATCTAAAAAGTAAATATAACACTTTCAACGCAAAATATTTTAAAAACATGTTGCCTAAAATTCCTGTTGTTTGGGCCAACTTAAAAGGCGTTGGAGGATTAGCCACATGTAAGATAATAACCCCAAAATTCAAAACTGGATTTGGGACATCTAAATATCAGTATTCTAGAATATCACCAAACTCTTTAAAAATACAGATATCCAACACTTTAAAGCGTTCAGAGAAATCAATAGATAAGATATTGATACATGAGATGATACATGTATATTTCATGGTCACTAAAAACTTCGATGAGGGACATGGAAGCAAATTTCAGAAAATGGCTCAAAAAATTAGTAAATCTTTCGGTCAAAAAATTCCTTTAGTGGATGTCATATATAAAACTAAACAAGGATATAATTTCACTGTTTGATCTGCTTGATATTTGTCTTTCATATGTTATAATTCGACAATGAAGCATATATATCTAGCTGGCCCAATGTCGGGATTACCGTTATACAACTTTGAAGAATTTAACAGGGTTACTAAAATATTAAGAGAGGCTGGTTATTCAGTGTTTAGTCCTGCTGAAAAGGATTTATCTGACGGTTTTAACCCTAGCACAGACCCCCAAAAACCGTTTTTGCATTACATGAAAATAGATTTACCAGAAGTGATGAATAGCGATTTTGTAGTTTTATTGAGAGGGTGGGAAAAATCTAAAGGTGCCAATTTAGAGGTAGTTGTAGCAAAAAATTGTGGAATACCAGTATGTGAATTTGTTGAAAATGACGATAGAACTTCTTGGGCTACAGTATATATTAACCCTCCGTCAGCAGAAGCGATTATTAAAACAGAACCAGATCAGAAACCGAAACAGGAGATTAGACAATATTCAACTGGTGCAATTAGAGATTCGGAAGAAGGTAAGGAAGATTATACTGAAACTATTAGCTGGACGGCATTTAAACGATATGCTGAATATATGACTAGCAAAAAGAAACAATACGGTTCAGGAAACTTCAAAAAGGGTATATCTATAGATTCTTATGAGAGGTCTTTAATGAGACATATATCAAAATATATGATTAATAAATACGAGGGTGGAGATTTAGAGAAAGATTCTGACCATTTGGCTGCAATAGTTTTCAATATTTTTGGAATTATGCACGAAGAAGCCAGAAACTTACCTATAACAGTCGAAAACAGTTAATATCAACCTTTCGGTTAAATAATATATTATGCCGAAAGATTTAAACCTGTTGATGAGTGCCTACAACTCTATATATTTTCTAGTAGAAGATGATGGTAAGATAGGAGGAGATGTTGTAAATGCATTAAAACACGAGTTGTCTGAAATGTATATTAAAGGTGCTCCTACAGAATGGAATGATCTAGGGTTTAATAAGAGCGATTGGGATTGGTATACGAGATTGATAGCAACTACTGAATATAATTCAGACGTAATTTCCGTTGTAACAGCAATAAAAATGCTTAACGTTTTAGGACATTATAGAAATACACAAGTGCCTAATTATGAACAATTAAACAACGATTTAGAAGATGCAATAGACAAGAGTAGAAACAAGGAACATGTAGGCGGAAAAGAAAGAACGAAAATAATTATAAATAGAAACAAAAAAGACCCTTATGGTAAGATTTCTGTTTATATACCCATTGGAACAAAACCTCGTCTAATAAAACTTAATAGAATATTAGACGCAGCACTAGCACAAGAGGGTGCAGTAAAATCACCAGATACTTACGGCAATTATCTATACCCTAGATATAAAAAATTATCAGCCGATAAAGCCAACACAAATACGTATTTTATAGACTCTATATTATTACCTAAAATTTTGTCTGAGATATTTCCAGATTTTGAAGTAGTGGATGATTCAGGGGCACAGGAAAACGCGAAAACACCACAAGAGAATGGAAAACCAATAATTAAAATAGTCAAAAAAGAACAAACGAACTTCGGGGAAAAATTGCGAATAACATTAGGAGAAGACAGTTATAAATCTAAAGGATTCTATTTCGGATTGAAAGCTATTCCCAATATAGTTCCTAAAATATTAGCATATGGCGGAAGCAGTGATTACCTGTTAAGCACCAGAAAAGAAGATTATGACATAATAAAACCACATCTGGAAAAAATGCTGGATGTTACAGCATTAGAAGATTTTTTCTCCTCATTACCTATAGTAGCTTCTAACGGAAAAGGAATTGAAAACAGCTTAATGTTTGAAGTTTACGGAAACGGGAAAACTTTAATAAGGATAGATTGGTCAAGATTCAACAATTTCCAAAAGGATAAAATAAATCTAAAAAAGCTAATAAAGTATACATTTCCCGATATGGATTGGGAAACCGTTCCAATGTCATATATAGTTTCTGGAGATTATGATCAATATCACATATTTGGAACTCTTCTTAAACGTGATGGATATAACACATCAAACTATAGAAAATTTTTCGATGATATGGTAAAATCTGATGTTATAGCACCTAGAAAACATATATTAAAAACGAAAGAAGATATTAAAACAGCAATAGACGAAGAATTTAAAAACAGCATATTTGAATTATACGGTTTACAATATGATGGAATAAAGTTTTTATACGACAGGAAATATGCAATTTTAGGTTCTGAAACTGGTGGAGGTAAAACAATGCAGTTAATATATGCCGCTGCATTAAAAATGAATGAAACCCATAACCCAACAATAATAGTAACTCTTAAATCGGTTCAGAAACAATTCGAAGATGAAATCATTAATGTCATGGGAGAAGACGAAAGAGATAATATATCCACTAATATCAACAATATTAAAAAATGGAACATTTTCTATTATGACAATTTCTCTAAGGGTGAAGTTCAAAAAACCATAGTGGAAAAACTTAAAAATTGTGGTGCGGGCATTTTAATATTAGATGAATTACATCAGGTTAAAGGTAGCAGTGATAAAACTAAAGAGACATCCCCGAAGAAGTGTATAAATATATCAGAAGTTGCTAAAACTATACCTATTAAATGGGGGGCAACTGCAACAATTTCAGCTAATAAGCCATTAGATGTTAAAAATCAGCTATTGATGTTGGATCACCCTTTGGGTAAAATAACCGTAGGAAAATTTAAGCAAGATTTTCAGGCAATGATTCCTTCTGGTTACGATAATTCATATGAAGAAAATCCGAACTTCGAAGAAAGATTGAAAGCTGCCGAAAGTTTGAACAAATGGCTTAATTTATTTGGGGTTTATATCAGACACACTAAGGATGCAATGAGAGCAGCTAGAGGAGAGAAAATGCCCGATTTGATAATTTCTAAATCGGTTGGCGATTTAATATCACCAAAAGCTGAAAATTTCAGGAATGAATATCTAGCTAAAATTAAAAAATTCAAAAACGAGAATTTGGCAGTATCTCAATTGATGGCAAAGAGAGAACTAATTGCGATATATAAGGTTGATGCCACAGTTAAAAATGCTATAGAAATAATAACAAAAAATCAGCATGATTCTGAAAATAATTACGCCGCCAGTAAAATATTAATATTTTCAGCGTTTAAAAAATCTGGACAGGATTTAGTTGAAAAGTTGCAAAACGAGTTGAGTAAGATCAACAAAGATTGGAAAGTTTTATCATATCTATCAAGCACATCCAAAAGTAAACGCTTGGCTGTTAAGTCTGAATCTATAAATCCTAATGTCAAAGTTTTAGTTATGAGTCTTGAAATGGGAGGAACTGGAATATCTTTCGCTAATACCTTCAAATCTATGATAGTAAATGACTATGATTGGACACCTGAATCTATAGAACAGAGTGAGGGGAGAATTTACCGTATTAACACAAATCACGATGTTAAAATAATATATACCTTAGATTCTGGATTTGATTCAGAATTATATGAAAAAGTGGAAAAAAAGATGAAACTTGCAAAGATTATACAGCAATATAGAGACATTTACAATAATGAAGTAAACGTCGATAATTCAGAGGCATTAAATAAAATAGTGGCTGCACAAAAGGAAATAATCAAGTTAAAACAAGAAACGGCAGAACGAATATCAACAGAAATAGGAACCAAGTTTGAAGTTGCTGACTTAGCCGAGAGTTTTAGTAGATATTTATATGTTTCTAATTTAAATGTTACAGAAGAGATTTTAAGCTGCATGAAAATGTAATAAAAAGGATAAATATAAGAAATATGAAATTCGACGATCTTTATAAAAGTATAATTAACGAAGCTGATGAATGGGGTGAACAGAGAGAAAGGGTAGAAGGAAGCGCACAAAATGATGCATGGAAAGAAGAAAAAGCCAAGGAAGTTAAGGAACCAGAGCCAGCAGAAGACACTGTTTCCAAATTTCCAGAGTTATCAGAAGAAAATAAAAACCTTTTGAACACTTTGAACAAAGCTTTAGCTAAAGGTGCTAAATTTACATCATTCATGTATAAAACCAATGGAACTGCTGATGTTAAAAAAGGAGCACCCGCAAATGGCCCAACTAAAATTTATAAGGTTAATTTAGGCATAAGCTATTCTAACATTAAGGCCCATAATAAAACAGTTATCGAGGGATATGAACCTAAAGACGATTGGCAAAGAAAAGCTAAAGAAGAAATGATAGTAAGTTTGTCAAAACCATTCGTTCCAGAAGATGGTGGAACCAATGTTTATGTGTCTTTGGGAAAAGGAATAAGATATAACACTGAAAAAAAATGTTTGAACATATTAGGTCAAGTAACAGGAAAAGCCGAAGTGGTTGCAGACGGACAAGAAAAACCTAAAGAATTACCTCCTTTTAAATTATCTGTAAATAATGATGGAAGTCCTAGAGGTGGTGATAAGGCATATCTAGCAAAAGCCAAAAAGGAAATCAATTTCGCTTTAAAGGATTCTCTTCGTGGAGGATTAACATCATACGATTTGGACTTGAACAAGATAGCAGGGATAAAAGTTAGCGGCGATATGATTGAATTTCACGCTGACGGAAAACAAGACATGAGAGCTTAAATATATGAATAAATTTGATTCTATACTTTTTGGAAGAGTATTCACAAATATCGAAGAGCTTCTAGGGGAAAATTTAATATTAAAAAAGAAAACTCTTAGTGATGATGAATTTGTTTTCGTAGTGACAAGTGACAATCCCGACATCACAAAGGGGCAAAATGAAACTTTCCGAAATCTAGACCTCATAAGAAATTCCGGCCTGTTTATTTTCGACAAAGCAAATATTAGAAAATGGATTTCTAAAAAGACATTTAACTTGAACGATTTTAATTTAAACGTTTCAAAATATAAACAGGCTATAAACACAATAAACGGTTTAGAAGACATAATAGATTCTGCTGAAGAGTTGGAAGAATATGGCGATATAGGGTTTAGTGACAGGATAAGCATGTTCATAGATGAATTGAAAAATAAAGTAACATCTACTGCACAATCTAAAGAAGTTTTAGATTTCTTAAATTTTAAGAAGAGATTCCACAAATATTCTTTATATAATTCTATTTTGATTTTCATACAAAATAAAAATGCGACCTTGGTTAAAGGTGCGAGAAAATGGGAAAAAGAATTGGGGAGAAAAATTAAAGCTGGCGAAAAAGGTATTTACATATATGTTCCTATTGGAAAGAAGAAAGATGAAGAAGAAGAACCAGAAGCATCATCTTCTCAGCCTCAAAATATTAAAGATTTAAGAACTACTAGATTTAAATTAAGGCCAATTTTCGACATAAGCCAAACTGAAGAGATTCCCGGAAAAGCTGTTAAAATACCAGACGAAATTAAATGGTATTCAGAGGAAGAAGCAGATGAAAAAACCAGAATAATTTATGATGCTTTGGTGGAATTGGCGAAAACTAAAGGCGTTACTGTATCTCTTGGGAATGTTGGTCATGAAGGTGCTAGAGGAGTTAGTAAAGGAGGAAGCATAAACCTTATAAACACTAACATAGCCACATTAATACACGAATTGGCCCATGAGATGTTGCACTGGAAAGACGATAGAAAGACCTTTTCTAAACAGGTTAAAGAGTTACAAGCAGAAGGTGTTGCACATGTAGTATTGGAAGAGTTCGGTCTACCTACAGGCACCACAGAAAACTATCTAGTATTATGGAAAATAGACGCAGAACATATCAACAAAAATGAAGACATAATCAAAAAAACCTCTGAAGAGATAATAGATTTCATAAACGATTTCGCAACAAAAGATGCAACTCCAGAAGTTCCTGTTACTGTTCCTGAAAGTTTAAACATGTTCCAAAAAGTCCTGAAAAAATATTCACTTTAACATTTGATTTCACTGGATTTCATGATAAAATACAATCTATGACTACCGATAAATATAAAGAATTCACCGAAATATTATTAGCAGCCTCAAAAGAACGTGTGGCTGAATGTGGTGGGGAAGAAAGAGATGAAGAAATTTTGGAATTGGCGGAACGATTGGAAATAGGAAACGTTAAAAGAGTTGAATATTCTATAGCAGAACATGGAGATTGTTTAGATGCAGAAGACGGTGATTTGGTATGGTTTTGGGGGAAGGATTCAAGACAGTTGGAGTTTCAGTTTTAATATGATGATAATTCAAATTAAAAAATTAAATGATAGTGGAATAATACCCACTCGCGGTTCGGATAATTCTGCTGGTTATGATTTATATTCCACAGAAGATTATGTTTTAGCTTACGGAGAAAGGAGATTGTTTAAAACAGGAATATCCATGAAAATTCCAAATGGATATTATGGTAGAATAGCACCACGTTCAGGTCTAGCTTTTAAAGAAGGGTTGGACACTATGGCAGGAGTAATAGATTCAGATTTTCTAGGGGATATTGGTGTCATATTAATAAACCTGAAAAAGGAGTATGTTAAATATGAAGGTGATAGACATGCCAAACTTGAGGGTGTTGATGTAGAAATCACTAAAGGTATGAGAATAGGACAGATAATCTTCGAAAAACATCACGAAGCATACTTTCATCGTGTCAATGAATTAGATAAAACATCTCGTGGAGAAAATGGTTTAGGTAGCACTGGAACCCATTAAGTTAGTAACAATTCATGCAAAAAATTCTCCCACTTTTCATGATTTTCTGAAATGTCTTCATGGTTATTTTTTATGAATATTTCTTTAGATATTCCTCTATAATATTCTGGACTTGGTGCCCCATATAAATCAGTTCTTCTATCCATAGCGGCTTTGAAGAGGGCTAAAGATATCAAAGTTTTTTCAGCAAATACTATTCCAGTATCTTCTGTGATATAAGGAAGAGGAGATTCGGATTTAAGTTGTCTATATACTATAACGGCAACAGTTTGACATTCCACTTCAGATTTGGCGAATGTGCTGCCCATACAAATAAAAGATAAAACGTCCAATGGTTTCGATTCTATGAATATATTTGACGAGGTTAATATTTTATCTGAAAATGCTTTATACAACAATCTATGAGTGGTGGGGTCATCCTTATACAACTTTTTAATAGCGTTGCACTCTTCAGTAGAGTATAAATTTTCTATCAAACTCTTCACATATAATACTTATTAAATTATGCTTTTAATATCGGACAATAAAGACTCAGAATCTAAACATTTTAATTTAGATTCCATCCAAGGTGTGAGCGTTTTTATTTTTTCTCCCAACTGTTTATTTTCATAGCCTAGCCCTCTAACTATTCCTACTACTTTGTTTTTGATTAATTGTCTAAGGCGTTTATCGTATATGAAATTTTCATATCTTTCCACTAGAGGTGTAGGATCAGAATCATTTTCCAATCCTCCCCAAACCTCCTGCACCATTTTTAACGTTTCTACAGAATTGAATTCTATTATAGGTTTCTTGGGTATATCTTTTATATAATCTAAGAAACTGTTATAGAAATCCCTCTTGCGATTTCTGACTCTATTTATATGATTCAAGTTTTCAAAATCAAATATTGCAGAGTTGAAAAACGGAGAGTTTATAACATATTCAAAAACTTCTTCTTTAGTATCAAATCCTTTTTGAAATTTTTCCCAACTAAGCCCAATATTTTTAAATATTCTTTCAGGTGTTCTAGAAACAATCCAATCTTCGTATGATTGATTATTCGTGTCGTCTTTAACTGTGAACGATACTCCTTTGTGACCATACTTTAAATTGTATCTGAAATTATATAGCCTTCCTACTAAATTTCCTAAATCACCATACAGTAAATACACCTTTTGAGTTTCCCAATCTTCAACAGACGACTTTATGAAATCGATCTGAAATTCCTTATAGTCGAAAGATATACAATCTCCATTTTTAAATATTTCAGAAGGATTAAAAGTGTTTTTTATGAAAGCAGTCAAATCTTCTCCTGAATTGGTTTCTGACAATACTAAAACGTCCATATCTCCAAAATCTGTTTTGTTTTTCCATCCTGTGAATATATGAAATTTTTTAAGACCGTTAGACAATAGAGACTCCATTTCATCCTTTAAAGTATGAAACTCCTCAGAAGAATACCGTCTAGTATATGTGTTTTTTAATGCTTTTCCTCCCATAATAGTTACAATGTTAACATATTCCCCACTTAAAATCAATAAATATGTTTGTGAATATTTCCCAAGTCGATTATTTATTAGATATGTGCAGAGGTTGTTTGGAAAAATACCCTGAAGAGAAGATTCGAATTTTTCAAGATATTGACGAATTGTTGGATATCAGACTTTCATTGGAGAAACCTAAAACAAAATCAGTAAAATTGAAGTTAAAAAAGACAAACATCGATAAATAATTAAAATATATGAAATTTGAACTATTATGCAACCAACTTTTAGCTGAAGCCAAAAAACCTAAATTTTGGGAAAAATTTAAAAAAGGTAAAGGTAAAGGTAAAGGTAAAGACAAAGACGAGGACAAAGACGACAAAAAAGATAAGAAAGATAAACCAGAAGATAAAAAGGACTCTAAGAAGGACTCTAAAAAATCTTCTAAGAAGCCCCCTTTCTGGTTAAAATTTAAAAAGAAAAAATAAAAATGAAACCCCTTTTATTGGCCATAATGCTATTGTTAACATCTTCATGTGTTAATACTAAGTATGTGGAAAAACAATCCAAGGCTTTGTCAGTTTCAGTATATGCTGCAAAGGATTCATTTGATGTAGGGAGATTCGAGTATACTGAATCGTATTTAAATGAGGTTTGCAGAATTGTCATACCTCCAAGTCTCAAAGACAGAATAAAAATAGAATCTATAACTGTAAATAAACAGAGACGTTTAATAATACCAGAAAAATTCAAAGATCAAAAAATTGTAATAACTGGTTCAGATGAATATAATGCACTTCTCGAAACTAAAGAGGTTGCAGAACAATTGAAAAAGGATAAACTAACTTTAGAACATCAGGTAGTAGAAGTAAACGTTCAATTAGACAATCAAAAGAAAGTCACCAACGAAATGATTCTACGAATTGAGAGTGATAAGAAAATAATCGATGCACAAAAACATACAATATTCATTCTGAGAATGGCGATTGGCGGGTTGATTTTTTTAGCGGGTGTGCTAAAATTCTTCAAAATATTGTAATATGGAAGAAGAATCTGAAAAATTGAACAAAATTAAACAGGCTTTGAGTAAAATAGAAAATGATGTAATGGCTCAATCCACTGATTATATGGATGGAACTTTAACACCAGATGATTATAAGAAATCCTCGGAAAGTATTTCTGAAGGAGTAATCAACCTTTCTAATCTTTATAAAGCAATTGACAATTCTAGTAAAAAGACTGGTTATAATATGCCTACACCACAAGATGTAAGGAACATGGTGGATGCGTATGCCATAAGTTACAACGAATTAACAGGTAAGAATGTCCTAGTAATAGGGAAGTTGAATGGGGATAAAATGGATATAAATCTTTTCGAAACAGCTTGATATTCAAAAACTCTAGGATAAATTAGAATATATTATGGCAGGAAAAGGATCAAAACAAAGACCGACCAACATTAGAAAATTCAATTCTAATTTTGATGACATTAATTGGAACACCAAAAAAGGAAAAAACGTTAAAAATAAGAAGCGTGATATAGCTCTACCAGATTAAATTCTCAAAGAAGATAGTTCCTTTTCGGTTATAAGCATGAATTTAACATCCCCCTTTTTATCACACCATTCTACCGCAGCTTTCCATTTTGCTATGTTTTTAATATATGTAGCTTGTTGTCTAGGAGTGGATTTAGTATGCCTTTTAACCTGTGGCGGTATAGTTTGACAATAAGGCTTAATCTCTATTAGATATTTTTTATGTTCGCCTTTATCGTTTCTAATGGTTACGCTGTTATCTACAAAGTATCTCCTAAGCTTTTTAACTGGTGATAAAGGGTCTTGATACGGTATTATCACAGATTCACTACCCCAACATACAACTCTAGGATTACTATCTAACCACCTAAAAAATATCAGTTCGTAAGAAGAACGATATATAATAGGTAAACTTCCATTATATTTAGCGGGATTATTTGGCTTGAATATTCCCTGTTTAAACCCTCTTCCCTTTTTCATATAGAAATACTTATCGAAAACGTTAAATAATAATATGATGAATTTCACGAAAATGGTAGAATCAGAGCTTTTGGTTTTAAATGAGGCTAAAGGGAAGAAAAAAACTAAAATTAAAACTAAAATTAAAACCAGCCTCGAAATGACAGATACATTTTATAAAGAGTTAATAGCTATAGCAACAGCTAATAATATGACTCTCAAAGCGGATCAACTTAAATCTTTATTACAAACCGGGTCTTCTTTAGGTAGAGGAGGACAAAAATATGCAAGTAAACTTGAATTATTAAGAGAAAGACAGAATTTTCCGTTCCTAGATTTAGGATATTCCCTTTGGACTTTAGCGGAAAGAAATGGTAATACAAGTATATCTGCATTGTTGGATGAAAATTCAAAGGGCAGCCACATTTTGAACTTTGTTAATAATACTTCAAAAGGTTCAAAAGGTGCAAAATATAAAGCTTATGGATTAGCAGAATTAAATAAAGAATTAAAATGGCAAATGTTAACAACTGTAAAGTTTACAGATTATGATGAAGCCGATTTTAAATCTCCTAGACTTAGACAATTATTTAATCAAACAGGAAGCGGAATTGCAATAAATGAATATAGTAACAAAACAATATTACAAACACTTTTAGAAATAACTAAAATAAAAAGTAAAACCCAAAAATTTAATTATAATGAGAAAAGTGTATTGGATATAATATATTATCCTCTAGATTATGCCAGAGGTAAAAAATCAATGGATGTTTCTTTATCTCGTGGTTTATTAACTTGTGTAGAAAGTATAATATCTTGGTATATTGATAACATAGAAAAAAATAAACTGATAGATAAAAATGTCGGAGAAGATGCTACTGTTGTTGGGAGCGAGTTAGCAAGAAAAAAAGATTTCCAGTTGCAAAAAGGTTATATCCAATTATTAAATGGTGTTACGAATATTGAACTTAAAAGTGTTGAAATACCTGATGTTACTGAAACTGGTAAAACACCTGACGCAAATTACGACCAAAGAAAATTGAATTCTATACAAAAAGTCGAAGATTGTAAATCTATAGCACCAGAAATCTATAATGCGATATCTATTTATGCCCAAGAAATTAAAGAAAAATCAGATTTCTCAGAAAGATTTAAAACTGCTGGACAAGCCTTCGGAGCAATGTTCTAAACTAAACAATAAAAATATGACTGATAAATTCACAGAGCTTTTTGAAAGCACATACCCAACATCATTAAAATTAATAAAAAGAACTATATACCCAAGAGAAATGAAATTCTCCAAAGAGTTCTTAGAATCTCTCAAATCCGAATATAATCGCCTTAAAGTCATAGAAGAGAATGGAGAGATGCGTCCAATTAAAAATCTCCGTGAGAAATTCACGAAAGCTGTAGATTTTCGATTAAATGGCTTTGATGGGGATTTACGCTCCACTGACATTCCAGAAGCTATATTACCCTCAGAAGAGGCTGTAGAAGACTCAGAAGAGGGCAAATAACACCTTATCCTGACTTCAATAAGGCTCTAGCACCCTCATACGAGTTTTCTACTATAAACTTCCAAGGGAATTCGTCTATCTTTAAACTGGTGCAAATTTCGTTTATGTCTTTATATTTGTCGAATTTATCTGGCATCACGAAAATTCTTTTACCTGACTTAATAGCTTTACGGATTTTATCTGCTACCTCTTTATTGTCTTTATCGTTGTCGAACACATAGATTACCTCCATTCCTAAGAATCTCGAAAGTTCCTTGGATTGTTCTAATGTTAATTCTAATCCTGACATTGCTAATCCATTCTTCACGAACATTGCATCAATAGCACCTTCAAATAAAAACAAATACGGAATATCTACATCTACATTGTAAATTCCGTATAATGTTTTACATCCACCTTTACTCAAATATTTCGGATATTCATCAGAATTTAATGTTCTACTTTGATAATAAGACACCTTACCGTCCATAGAATAAAACGGTATTATTATTCTGTTCTTATGTATAAAATCATTAAACGAGAAATATATAGACTTGGGTTTGTTAATAGCAGTAAACAATCTTCGTTTATTACAATATTCTATAGCCTTTTTTATAGCTGAATATTTTCCTCCTTTGTTGATATAAAACTCACAAGATTCATTATCTGTTAAATTAACACTGTCAAAAGGTATTGGAGGTATCTGTCTTTCTTCAGTTTTACTCGTGTCTATATGAGTAGTTGGTGTATTTTCGTAACTTGCCGACTCCTTTTTGATATCTAAAAAGCTTTTACGACTAACCAATTTCAACCAATTTATTTCAGTCCAAGATTTAGAACAATTGAAACATTGAAATCTATGTTCTTTAGGGTAATAAAACAACCTTCTTTTTTTACCACTGCTAGTGCCTTCATTGCAAATACAACACTCTGCATTGTATATCCCATTAGATTTTTTATATAATGGTCTTCTACAATAGGTGTAGATTTGTTGTATTATATAACTATATGGGAGTTCCATATGAACATGTTAACACATGTTTGTAGAAAATCAAGATATAAGCATCCTCTCAGGACTCAGCCGCCAGCAATCGGTAGCAGCAAGAGAATCAGCGTTATTGTTCTATTGGTTGTTCTGGAGCAGGAGCAGGAGCAGCAGCCGTTTCTGGTGCGTAAAGGTTAATATAACCCTTTAGCATTGTGGTGACACCAACAATTGATTCAGCAGCGCGGTTTATTTCGTGCCATAGTTCATCGGATATGCCCTCAAAAGCTGTTCCTTGTTTGTCCAAAACCTTCAGTAAACGCTGTAAAGAATCGGTTTCTGTTCCGTTTAGGGCATCTATTGCATTGTCTAGCAATGTAACGTAATCAATAAGGGTTTTTGCGCCAGCAGCACCGTTTGCATCAGCACTAGGAGGAATTTCTCCGTTTACTGGTTGAACTGACGTTGGAACTGGTGCAGGTTCAACCTTAATATCATTAGGATTAGGAACCCCACCTTCCTGTTCGTATATTTTCTTGTAAAGAGCGTCAAATTTCATATGTAGTAAGATTATTTATCTCAGATACACCAATTTTCTTGAAATTAAGTGATATTTCGATATATATGATAGTGGAATACATTTTTAAAGATGCTTGTATAGTTTCAACCATATTGTTTTTATGGTTTAATACGGATTCCTTAGTGGAATATCTGAAATTGTTTAAATTAGATTTTCTGATAAAAGATTTTCTAGAAAACGGTGAAAACAAACCGATACATCAATATATTTTCTCTAAACGTTTAGTGGTGGAAAACAGAGTATGCAAATTTTTCATTAAATTGATATCTTGTCCTGTATGTTTAGGTATGATATTGTCAATTCTATTGGAGAGAGACATTAACGCCTTTCCAGTATATATAACAACATTGATTATATATTTCACTGTTTTGAAATTGAAATAGTGGATTTTACATGTTGAAGCAATAGACCAGCTTCTTTTCTTCTATCTTCCATTTTAAAGATTTTATAATTATCATTCTTGGAATAAAACCAAACGGCATAATTACCTGCAATCTTTATGGTTGTATACTTTTCCAAAAGCAATTGATACAAGGACATTTGCAGAGCATATATATCATTTTCACAGACATCCAAATGCGATACTGGTTCTAGAAATTTATTATTGTATTCGCTTTTCATTTTAAACTCTCTATTGGTTTTGAAATCATATATTTCATATTCCCCTATTCGAGTGTTATAAACTAAAAGGTCTAACGTTCCACAAATATTAGTGTCGTCTATGTCTCCCAACACGAATTCGTTTTTAATCGGTAAAAGGTGTTTATGATCGTTATAGAAATTATCGAAATATCCTATCAGGATTTTTAAATTGTTTCTCAGTTTACTTTTCGTTTCTGCGTCAAAAGAGTCGTGATTTTTATCAATGTCTTCAAAGGAAGATATTCTATTCCTGAAATAATTATCTATGTAATAGTGTAGTATTGTTCCCTGTTGTGTGGAAAACAGGTTTTTTATTCTCCATATTTCAAGTATCTCTTCTTGTGATACGCCCAATTGATGTGCCTTTCTTTTTGATATCTCGTCTGTGGCGAATTCTGGTTCGTAACATCCAATCAATTTAGAAACTGACATTGGAGCAAGTTTCCCATCTACTGTGTATTTGTGACCCTTTTCAAAAAATGTAATCTTATTAAAAACTTGTAAACTTAATAAATCTTTGAACATATTATTTTTTGGGCATCTTTTTTATTCTACATTCACAATCTTTAAAGAGTGGACACACTACGCAAGTTCTATCATTATCAAGATAGTAATCGGGTCGCCAACATGCACCCCTTGTCAAAATAGCAACATGCTCTGCTTTATTAAGATCGTATGAATCTCTTTTAACATCACGATTGATAGAGTAGTTTTCTATGGTTCTGCTATTACTTTCTATTATATCTTTAATCAGTGCTTTCTTCTGTTTACGTTCAATTTTCTCTCTGTTTTTGAATTTTTTAACGTAACATTTCAATATGTTTAAAGGTATATATTTAGATATTTCGCAACTATATTTCTTTCTTATGTCTCCCTCTTTGAATCCCTCTTTTAAAAGTTTTCTAGCGTCTTTGCATATGTAATATTCAACATATTCTTCGACTGTGGAAAATTTTAATTTCTTCGCTTCCTTTTCTAATTTGGCTTTACTGTAATTGAATACTTTACCAGTTAAAATGCATGTTATGGAATTTTTCCTAGGATTTAAACGTGTTGTATCATCTTCATTTTTCTTCGGTTTTTCGGGTTTCGCCATACCTTTAATTATACAAACGTCTTTTAAAAAAGGAGAAGGCGTCATATAAAATCTTTATTATTATGGTTTTACACCTGTTTATCGAGCAATTTTAACTTTGGCAAATCGACCACCGAAATCTCTAACATTATGATATCTAGCAACGAGAATAGCGTCACAAGTTCTATCTACACACCCCAAAAAGGTGTATTTCGAATGGTTTATATAATTCTCCACTAGAAAACTTTTAACTTCTCTGGATGCATTTGCGAGAGATGTTTTAACTCCTGCAATATCTTGGATTGATTTGATTACGATTGTATTGTTTATTTTCATATTGGACAGGTATTCTACCTCTTCCAACCATAAAGTCAATAACAATCTAGTCTTTTTCTACACCAGAATCAATCATGGCAGTCATAGCTTCCTCACGAATATACTCCAACAACTCTTCTATTTTATCTGTAGGTTTATCTATCATCGTTATAATGTTTTTCATTGAAGTAGATAAAACATCTCTAGATTTTGTCAGATCGGAATCTTCCAATTTGGAGGTTTTGACACCCTCTTCTTTTAATAAAACCTGTTTAGTGTAAATATTTTTTAATGAATTAGACATATTATATATTTATTGTTTTTAGTGATATTATGGCGCGGTGATTAAACTTCCATCTTCTTCCCCGAAACATTTGCCATTATTTTTAATGTATAAATGTAGTTGTTCCACCCTCAAATCTGGTGGGCCTTCAAGTCTAATCACTGCTGGACAGTCATTTATGGGGAAATATATGCCCTTATTTTTATCGTATGTGCTGACCATAGCATCTAATATATAATTTATTTCTTTTCTGTATGAAAGATTCTCGTCACATACCTTTCTACCCAATTTAATTTCTTCTCTTAATGGAGAGAAGAAAATCAAATCAAATTGTTTAATGGTTTGATTTATTATCACGCGAGAATCATTTATGAAATCATCATCTACTTTACCAAGACCTTGAGAGTTCAGCCAAAGAGAATATGCCACATTTTCCACTATACATCCATCAAAAACCATGAATTCATCGTTGGATGCTGATGCTGATTGAATTTCGTCAATCATCGCATCCAGTATAATCTTCTGACTTTTTTTATCGCCTTTTTGGTTCAGTTTTAATTTTTTATCCTTTATGGCGTCTCTATATTGGAACTCTGTTCTTTTATACATTGGCCATCTTTGAAGAAAGTCTTCAACTAATTTAGTTTTCCCGTTGCTATGAGTGCTGACAAAGGCTATTTTCATATTTTATATTTAAACGTTATCTCTGAGAATTTCAATACAGATTTTCTAATCTTTTTAAGCCGTGATGGGATACAAATTGTTCTATGTATGAAATTATGTTTTCCTTACCTATTGGATTCATGGAATTAACTACATACCATTTTCTATAATCTTTTGGTAACTCCACCCATTTAACATTTTTTAAATCTCGTTCATCATCTAAGAACAAGTAATACGCTTCACTCATGTTAGATGTGTTCTTCTCTTATAAAGCCTGATAGTTCTTTAACTATATCTTCTGTTATAGTATCATGATACTCTTCGTTTTTAAACAGATATATATTTTCGAGATTTATATCGTTTTTTAATTGTTTGTTTATATCTTTAACTGTATTGATTGCTAATTTTGATTGCTTTTCCTTCCAATCACTACATATATCAACCGATGAAGAGAATAGCAAAGCTTCTAAAATGGCATTGCATTGTTTTTTAGTTAAAGATAATTCTATTATTTCATTAGATGATGTGTTATTCATATTGAACATATTATAACACGTATAACTCCTATTTCAACTATTATTTAGGCGGTAAGGCAATTTTCAAATCTTGAAACATCTTCAATATCTTATTAGGGTCTGTCTCTTTAGCTATGTTTTGAATAGCTGGATGAGTAGAATCGTATGTAGTTGTAGGAGGCTTTGTTCCTGCTACTGGAGGAGTAGTTGGTGTTGCTGGTGTTGTCGGAGCACCAGTGGTTGGCGCAGGAGTTGGCGCAGGAGATGTATACCCCTCTTCTAGTTCTGCGTTTACACGTTCAAAGATTTGTTCAAATTTACTCATATAACACTATTTATCCTTTTGTATTGTTTTTTTCTATAGGCAATTCAGGGGGTTGAAGTTCAAGTTCTTCATTATCTATAAACCCATGACTAAATTGTTTCTGCTGTTTAAATTTTTTCAATATGCTAGTAAGTTTTTTAACGTTTGCGAATTTGGTTATCTTGTTATAGTCTATTCTATGTTTTTCAATAGTAGATATAGCAGCAGATTCCATCTCCTTGTCGTTGTATGTGGAGCATTTACAATAAGGGAAGGGAATAACCTTTAAAAGCTTTTCGAAAATTTTACTGTTTGCGAAAAAGTTAGCTATTTTATGGTTTTTCTGATAGTTCATGAATGGGTATAACAACAGAACCTTTGGATACTTGGACTTGCAGTTTTTATGAGCATAGAAAATATTCTCTATGCAAAAATGATAGAATAAATTATGCACATCCCCTGAACCCCTCCCTATGAAATTGAAAGGGATATTGTTTGTTTCACACGTATAAATAACATCTTGAATGGATTTATACAGTATTGGGAAAGAGTCAATTACACAAACTCTAGATTTATCAAATTCTTTATAATTTAATTTCATTTTATCAGAGCTTCCAATATTTCAAATGATATGTTATCTTGTTCCGCTTCATGTATCAACGAATGAAAATCTTCAAAAATCTTGTTTATTTTTGTTTCATATTCTAAAATCTTCTCATACTTCTCAACAGAGAAATTTAAAAGCTTTTGATTTTCTAATATTTCCATGTTTTCTATCAACTCTATTTTGGAACCTAAAAATCTCTTAATTTGGAAAAGGGTTCTATTGGCTGGTGACATTGCCATGTTCTCCTCTTCTGTTATGGGTTCTTTCAGTTTATTTCCCTTTTCGTTTATTAACCCCAATCTATATGCATCAAACTCTGTGAACGGTTTTTTAAGCTCTGTTAACAATAGTTTGTTTGTTAGCACTTCTTCCATCCTCTCTTTCAACATGCTGTTATAGTTTATACCATGAATATGCACTCCATTAGTAGAATACCTACATCCCTTTCCATAAGAGGTTGAACCACAATAAGAGCATTTTTTTGAATCGTCTGGATGAAAATGCACTCCGTTTGTGGAATACCTACATCCCCTACCATAGGAGGTTGAACTGCAAAATACACATCGACTTAAATGATTCATAACTTATTATATTTAACAATTATAACAGGTTTAAATACTTTGTCCACGATTTAAATGTTCGTAGTGTTTTTTTAAATCTTTGGGCACACAGCCTATACGTGCATTTACGATCCCGTTGTATGCGTCATCTCTAAAAAGGACATTATTATCTATCTGTATTTTAAGTTCCTCGTATTTTATTTGCCATTTACAAGTGCATAGTTTCAATATAATACGTCTAAAGTTTTCCTTTCCGTGTTTCTCTACATCCTTTTTCAACTCTTCACTACTACCATAATAGTCTCTCCAATCTGATTCGGACACCTTTTTACGCTTCCTCTTCTTGCCTTTTAGTGGAGGCATCTTAGTTCTCTTAATGAACTGCTTACAACCCCAATAAAAGCGTTTCTCTCCCTGTTCTGCATTCAACCTTTCAATGCAGTAAACGAAGCCAAACCAATTTTCTATATCTGCTGGTATATTTTCCCATTCCATATGTAATTTGTTTATATTTAACTACTTACAACTATTTTAACTTTTTTCAACTTTTTTCGTTTGAGTCGCTTGACAAATCAAAAATCGACGTTAAATGTTCTTTAAGAACTTCGGGGAGTTTGAAGATCACAGATTATGGACTTTTACGTTTTTTGTTCTTTTTTGACTTCTTTTTTGACTTCTTTTTTGACTTCTTTTTCCCTTTTTGTCCAATTATAATATTTTCAGGGAACTTTCTTTTGATTACTTTTCCCATACCAAATGGTTTCCTACTATCCCCTTTTGCATATGTATCCCCTGAAAATTGATCTGGCACCCCACCTATTATAGAAGGTGTTCCGAAAGCGACACCTGATGTAATATTCTCTTCTATCACATCATTAACTAGTTGTGTAAAATTTTTAATCATAATTACTAATATTTAGTGGATTTTATTATAAACTGTGGTATAATTCTTATATACTTATGGAAGATTCTAATCAAAAAGAAAAAACCTTGAAAGAGCGTTTAGAGGAATATCACGAAAAAATAGGTAAAGCTGTTAAGATAGATGAATTTAACATGAAAGACATTCAAATGGATTTACCCAACCAAAGACATTATTGGGTTGGTCGATTGATGTTGCATAAAAGCGAAATAATAAACCTTCAGAAACAAAGAAAAAAGGCTATTAAGATAATAACAGACAAATTGAAAAAAGATTTGCCAATAGGAACGCATCAAAAAACCATGAAAGATGCTGCTGAAGAAAATGAAATAGTTAAAAAGATAGACGAAAAGGTAATAGAAGAAGAACTTCTAATTGATTATCTTTCTAAAATAGAAGCTAATTTTAGATCGACAAGTTATGATTTAAAAAATTTGATAGAAATAGTTAAAATGGAGACGACATAATATGATTAATGTTAAAATTGATTATGATACTGGAAGACGAAAAGGAATGATCGAATCGGATTATTTCTCGAATATTCGTGAGTATTTTTCAGTTGAAGATAAAAATCAGAAATATAAAAAGAAATACAGTGTAGGATATTCTATACATTCTAGGAATTATGTAATAACACCACAAGGCAGGTTTGAGCCACGAATGTATAATGAACTGATAGACTATCTAAACACTTTAGATACACCTATAAATATTGAACTATCAGAGGAGTTTAAAAACATAGTTAATCCTCCATCATTAAAGGGTGAAATAATAAAATTAAACAACTTGGATAAATTGGGGATATCTTTAAGGGATTACCAAAAGGAATCTGTGCTTGTTGCTTTGCAGAAAGGATATGGAGTAATAATCTTACCAACTTCTGCTGGTAAAACTTTAGTGTTGTCAACTCTAATAGAATCAATTAGAAATCAAATAAAGGATGTAATAACATTAGTGATAGTTCCAAACATACAACTGTTGAAACAAACATACGATGAATGTTTACAATACGGAATAAGCGAGAAAGATATAAGTTGTTGGGAAGGAGGAGCATCCCCTAATACTAAAATTGTAATAACGAACACTCAAATACTTCAATCTGAAACTCAGGACATTTCTTGGTTGAGTAGGATTGATGTATTGATTTGCGATGAGTGTCATAAGTTCCGCCACGGCAACGAGATAAATAAGATAGTATCTAAAATACCTGCTAAATATCGTTATGGATTGACAGGGACTTTACCAGAATCTAAACTGGACAAGTGGTGCATCAACGGAATATTCGGGTCTGTCATATACACCAAAACATCCGAAGAATTGAGAAACAATAAACAGATTTCCAAGGTTGTTATTTCCACTATTAAAGTTCATTATGATCCTAGCAGAAAATTTAAGAAACCTAATCATTTAAATCCTACTGAAGCATATGAAGAAGAAATAGATTTTCTCCACCATAATGAATTCAGAAACAATACTATTGTAAAATTAGTGAACAAGGTAGAAAAAAACGTTTTGATTATGGTAGATAGAATAGTTCACGGTGAGTTGTTATATGATTTACTATCGAAGGGAACTAATAAAAGAGTTTATTTCATACACGGTAAAATCGAAATTGAAGATCGTGAGAACATAAGAAAGTTGATGGAATCAGAAAATGATATTGTGTGTGTGGCAATATCCAACATATTCAGCACAGGTATTAATATCAAAAACTTGCATTATATTATTTTTGCTGCAATCGGAAAAGCTAAAATAAAATTAATACAATCTATTGGTAGAAGCTTGAGACTGCACCAATCTAAGGAGATGGCATATATTTTTGATATAGCTGATATGTTAAGGTATGGATGGGAACATTATACTGAACGATTAAAGATATACATAAAAGAGAAAATACCAGTCAAAGAAACCCCAATAAGTGAAATTTGATTTATTTTTAAACTAGTGTATAATACAATACTCGATATATGAAAGATATAGAAAAACCTTACTATATGACACATTCAACACTTTGTCAAGAATTACATGAATGTGGGTGCGGTGGAGGGGCAGAAACCATACATGAAATTGGAACCACTGGATGTTATAACTTTATAACAACAACGAGGATAACAACAACACAAGTGCGGTTGTTGGTCTAGACATGAAGGAAGCTATAACAGTTTAGATGTAATTTAAATATATGAAAAAAACTAAAATAAAAGACGATGACTTCTTCGAAGAATCTGGATTAGATCACGACGATGAACTAAAACAAAAGATGCCTAAAAAGAGAGTTAGAAGAACTAAAGAGCAACTGAAAACTAATTATGTCGATCCTATTTACATGGAAGAAATGATTAAACAATTCTATGAAACAGATGTATTCTCTAGTGAATTAGCGGATATGATTCAGAAGATAGCTACGAGATTGGGGTTCGCACAAAATTTTATAAATTATTCATATAAAGAAGAGATGATTGGAGATGCTGTCATAAAAATGGTTACAGCTTTAAAACGTAGAAGATTCCTAGTAGGTTCAGGATATAACCCGTTTTCTTATTTTACTAAAGTTGCATTTAGAGCATTTCAAAACAGAATTAAAAAGGAAAAGAAAGATCATGATACAATAAAAAGATATCAAGCAAGTGTTTATGGGTTATTAACTGAATCGGGCCAAATACCATACCAGAAAAAAGGCAATGATGATGACGAAAACGAAAACTCTTGGTATGACGCTGATTGTGAATCGTCGAATGAAGATGAATAACATTTTAGAAGGTAGAAAAATAGGATTGTTTTCAGACTCCCATATAGGAGTTCATGGAAACAATGATAAATGGCACAAGATAAGTTTGGATTTTGCTGATTGGGCCATATCAGAATTCACTAAAAGAGGAGTGACAGACATAGTTTTTTGTGGTGATTTCTTCCATTATAGAGAAGAAGTAAATCAAACCACCTTAGATTGTGGAACGACTTTCCTCAAAAAATTTAAGGATTTTAATGTTGTGATGACAACAGGAAATCATTGTTGTTACTTCAAGAACAATTCTACTATACACTCCTTGAAACCGTTTAGTGAATGGCCAAATGTAAAAGTTCTGGACACTTTAGTATCAGTTAAACAATTCAACAAAAATATATCATTTTGTCCTTGGGGTGTAGAAACTAAGGATATTCCTGATAGCGATATAATATTTGGACATTTTGAAATAGGTAACTTTAAGATAAACTCTGTAAAAATATGCGATCACGGTATAGATTCATCCAAATTTTTAGAGAAAGGGAAGACTATTATTAGCGGACATTTTCACAACAGAGAACATAGAATATACGACGACAAGAAAGAGATTTTATATCTAGGTTCCCCTTATGAGCAAAATTGGGGAGAAGCAGGGCAGGAAAAAGGGATTACAGTATTAGACCTAGAAACAATGAAATACGAGTTCATTGTTAACAAAATATCTCCTAGACATTTGAAAATAAGTTTAGGAGAGATGTTAGAAGGCAAATCAGAATGGAAAGAACTGATAAAGGATAACATCATAGAATTGACGGTAGATGAAAAAATACCGGATGAAAAACTCAATATGGTATTGTTGAAATTGAACAATATGAATCCCATTCAATTAAAAACGAACTTTGTATTAGAGATGGACGATTTGACACCAACAAAACAAATGGAAAACGGTGGATATATTGATATAGATTCATCATTGAAAGAATTTATAAAGCTATTAAATACAGAATTAGACAAGGACGAAATATATGAAAAATGCATTGATATCTACAGAAACAGCCAAACAGATTCGAACTAAGGTTAAATTTGTAATATTCGACAGGTTTGAATCCACTTTAAACACGGATTTTGACGAGGAGGGAAACATCTCATTAGATTCTTCCGTTGTTAAATATACCAAAGAAGATAATACCACACAATTGAAAAACGCTGCATTGAGAAATTTTTTCAATTCAGAAAATGAATATTGCGTATTGTGGAAATCGGATATTAGATTATCGCAACAAAGCTTAGAAAGGGTTAAGGATACGATAGGTAAATATATTAAAGCCATTGAAGACACTAACATTCCTTATTTCACAGGAGCATTAAAAATATCTTTAAAGGTTGATTACGGTGGACAAAACATCAGTATAGGGACAGGTTTAGGACAAAGAATAACAATAGAAGTCATTAGGAAAGATGCGATTGAGACTGTTGGTTATTTTGATGTTCGAATGACAGATTATTCGTGTATGATTGATTATGTTAATAGATTGTCCAACAAAGGAAAAATGCCAAGAATTGAATATAAACAAACTCCTTGGTTCTTCGATGTTGAAAGCGATAACAAAGTATTAGAACAACCCGAAATGGATGAATATTCTAGTCAGTGGTATCTATATAAATACGAAGATTTGCCTTGGGAGCAGAGTGCTGGAAATTTGGAACATCTTAAAGAAGATTTGAAAAAAATTAGACTTAGTAAATAAATGAACGATAAAATTGGAATAGGCATCATAACTTGTAACAGACACGAATATTTGGCTAAATGTTTAGGGTCTTTATTTAATCCTGCATATTATTCTGAATTAGTAGTTGTAAACGATGGAGAACCACATGAAGATTTTGAAAAACTTGAAAAATTAAATCTTGCTACGAAATATATACAAAACGAAAAAAATTTAGGAATCGGTAAATCTAAAAATAGAGCAATTAAATATCTTATGGATGCAGGATGTGAACATATTTTCATTCTGGAAGATGATATAACAATAAAAAACATGATTGTTTTCCAAAAATATATTGAAGCATCTAAAGAGACTGGAATTTTACATTTAAATTATGCATTGGGAACACCATTTAACAAAAAGCAATCCATCCAATTCGATTTACATAATAGACATGAATTAGACAATGACGGAGAACCTAATCCTAGAATAATAGTAGAATATGAAAATATTAAAATGGCTTTCTATCCCCACATATGCGGAATGTTTTCATATTACAATAGAAAGGTGATAGAATCCATTGGGTATATTGATGAACAGTTTTACAATGCTTGGGAACATGTTGATCATACATATCAAGCAATTAAAAAAGGGTTCCATCCTCCTTTCTGGTGGTTTGCGGACATATACAATAGTGACGAGTATATATCACCACAGAAAGATGCCATAAAAAATAGTGTCACTGCTAAAAATACAGACGCATGGATGGAAAACGTGCAAAAAAACGCAGATAAATACAGGATCAAAAACGGGACATATCCTGCACAAACACCACAGGTAAGTCAAAACGATTTTCTTAAAACTCTTAAAGACATAAAAAATGGATGACTTGACTTTGATAACATGTTCCTATAATACTCCAGATATAACACTGACAATGTTAAAATCTTGGGTATCAGTTCATGGGGAGAGACAGCAACGACTGATATTAAGTGACAACTCTACTGATAACAATACTAGCGATGTGTTAAAACTATACAACGTTCCACATCTTTCAAATTTCGGAAAGACACATGGAGAAGGTGTAGATATATTAATCGAATCATGTAAAACCAAGTATGCACTTTTAGTAGACACTGATGTAATTTTTTTAAAAAATCATAGTGACATATTTGAAAGATTTAAAGACATGAATATCACTATTATGGGTAAGGTTGAAGGAGATAGAGGAGGAAAACATATATATAACAGAGTAAATCCTTGGCACTGTTTCATAAATGTAGAGGATGTGAAATCCCATAACATAAAATTCCACGATGAAAAAAGAATGAGAGACAGTTTTAAGACGAGTTGTATATATGATATAGGTTCTACTTTTTTAGAAGATATTAAGAGAGAAAATTTAAAAATAGGTGATGTCGATCTAGCAGGGATATATTATAATCATTTAGAGGGTATGAGTTGGTATAAAAATAAGTATGACCCATCTAAAGAAGATACTGGAATAGATTTTGGAGGAACACATAACAACTATGGGTATGTTCAAGCTTACAATACAAAACATTTAAAATTTGAAAAAATCAAATCAATATTTGAAAATATTAACTTATATGATAAATTCATATATTAAATGGTTACATTCATAGCACATATAAGAAAAGATACAGAAGAAAGAGTCGCAAACCTTTCTATTGTCATGTCGCACTATAGAAAGATTGCACCAAATTGTAAATTCATAATCGTCGAAGATGATGTATTGAAAAATTTCGAATATCTATCTAACGACAAAGACGTTGAATATTATCACTTATTCAATGATGGGGCATATAATAAATGCAGCGGATACAATTTCGGGTTGTCTAAATGTAAGGATGATATTGTATGTTTTATAGATATTGATTGTATTATCAGTGATAGTAACCTAATACAATCAATACAAACAGTTATTGACACTAACAGTATATGTATAGGATATAATGGAACATGTATATATTTTAATTATAATGTTAAAGATGAACTGATGCACATTCATAATGAAAATGTTGAAGTGTATGACTGGCTGAGAAAATTTGTAGACTGCGATAAACTTACACTTCTATATACTAATGAACATTATCATGTAGCGAATTTAAAAGCTGTCGGAGGATCGTTATTTGGTAAAAGGGAAACATTTATAAAAATAGGGGGATTCAACCCTAATTTTATAGGTTGGGGGTATGAAGATAACGAAATAATACACAGAGCTAACAAATTAGGGATATCAATTTGTTATGTAAATACTAAAAAACCTTATTTGTTTCATCTACCTCATATAAAAGAAGAGAATAAGAACAAAGAAAACACTCACGCCTTCTTCGGAAACAACGAAAAGGAATTTTCTAAAATATTGAATATGACGAAATACGAATTGGAAGAATATATACATAAATGGTAAAAATTAACATACGAGACACAAACTTTAAGGGTGAACCATCATCATGTCATAAATCTGTGAATAGACATGTTGAATGGATTACTGATAATGTATTGGTGAGTAAAACATGCTTTATAACTGACAATTGTTTGTTAGATGTATATAAATCTGTTGGGGTTAAACGTAAAATTGCTTGGCTGTTAGAACCAAAGGCCATAAGCCCAAATACATACGACTGGATAGAGAAAAACAATAAACTTTTTGATTTTGTGTTGACATATGATTTGAACCTTGTAGATAAGGGTGAAAACTATCTATATTATCCACATGGTATGTGTTGGGTAGACAATCATATACCATCATACAACAAAACTGAACTTTGCTCTATAATAGCATCCAATAAAAATTTTACAGAGGGGCACAGTTTAAGGCATCGAATAATTTCCGAAAAATATGATAATGTAGCTGTGTTTGGAAAAGGATACGCGCCCATAGAAAGCAAACGACAGGCACTTGATGACTATATGTTCTCTATATCAATAGAGAATTCTATACAGAGAGGATATTTCACAGAAAAGATAATAGATTGCTTTGCGACAAAAACTGTTCCTATATATTGGGGGGATTGTGATGTAAACAATCACTTCGATGGAAATGGAATATTGAGATTTAATACCTTGAAGGAACTTGAAAACATATTAAATAATATACGAATCAATGGAATAGAAATGTATAAAACCCTTAAATCTTCTATAGACAAAAATTTCTCTGTCTATGAATCATATAGAACACCTGAAGATTGGATGTTCGAGAAATATCAGTTTTTGTTTAATTAGGACATGACAACCATACAAACAGTTATAATAAGTATAGAAAATTCTAGTAGAAGACCTATTATAGGGAAATATTTACATGAACAAGGCATAAATTTCGAATTTTTAAATGCCGCAAATAAAAATAATGTTATTAGAGATGATTACATGTTTAAATTTGAAAATTATAAAATCGGTGTAAATTCTGATAACCCATTTCCCGATTCTTTCAGAGGACGGAAATGGGCAAATGTTGGCGAAATTGGTGTGTTATTGAGCCATTTTATCGCTTGGAAAAAATTGTTGAATAGCGAATACGAGTATTTTTTAATTTTAGAAGATGATGCACTACCTTTATTTACTGGAAACGAACTATTGAAGTTTGTGGAACGCTTAGACTTGTCTAATTTAGACCTTATAAGTTGCCAATGTATAAAACCTAGCTATGAGCAGAAAGAATCGTTTAAAGGACTGTCTGACGCTCTTAAAGTCCCTTGCAATGATTTAGAGTTCGATGAACTAGTTGAAGGCGCAGCGGGATACATTGTTACTAGATCGGGTGCTAAAAAACTGTCATATGCTATAGAACAAAACGGAATGGTATTTCCTGCTGACAATCATATATGGAGATGCGCTAAACATTCTGGAAATATGGGAAATATTAAATTCCACGAGGAAAAATTTAATTGGCGAGTGACAACGAAAAATATACAAGTGTCTCTATATAAACAACTTTCAGATTCTACGCAAATACACAATACTGACGCGAAACATCTTCATGAAATACCAGAGACACACAAAACACAAATACTAGTGGAACAAATGAGTAACGGGATATCATATATTAGCAACAATATACCATTAGACAACATATGAACACGTTAGCAGGATTACATGAAGGACTGCCGTTCCCTTGTGAGATACATTGTCCAAGATTCGATCATGACATACATATCAAATACAAAGATATAGACAGGTATAAAGTGTTTATAAATTCAACGGAACCAAATTCGTCGTGTCAACCGATACAAGACATAATAGATAGGCATAAATACTTCGATTTAATTTTAACGAAAACGCCAGAAATACTCCATAATTGTGACAATGCTGAACTTTTCCTATTTGGTGATACATGGGTTAAACCGAATAGTTCAATAGATATTAAAAATTTCTCAGTATCTTTTTTGTGTTCAGCGCACGTAAATCCTAATTTGAAATATGGAATCAGGAAAGAATTATGGGATAGACAAAACGAGATAAACACACCTAAAATGTTTTTCAGTTCTAACATAACAGTAATAGACGAAAACAGAAAACTTCCGTTTACGATGGATAAACTAGAAGAAAAACTGCCACTTTTCAAGTCTATGTTCTCGATAAGTATGGAGAATTCTGTGGAGATTAATTATTTTTCAGAGAAGATTATAGATTGCTTTCATTGTAAAACTGTTCCTATATACTATGGATGTCCTAATATAGGTGATTATTTCAATATGGATGGGATAATAACGGTGAATACCATTGATGAATTGATTAGCACATGTAATACACTAACACCTGAACTATTCAACTCTAAACGTGAAGCTATAATGGATAATTACAGCAGAGCTTTTTCATACTTTCCCATTAAGGAAAGAATACACAATAAAATAATAGCAAATTATAACAAAAAATAAAATGGGGGGACATAGTTACATACAAGACGGAAAATTAATTGTTACACACAATGCAGGATTTTTTTCATGCTGTTCTGTAAAACTGTCTGAGATTATTTCATATTTCAATGAACATGGAAAAATTCCAGTTTCCGTGGACAGTTCTAATCAACTTAATTCTTATAAATCCAGTGATATATACAATATAGAGAACTATTTATACACTATTCGTGATGACGTTAATATAGAGTATGTAGAAGCAGTTAAATATCATCACGACGATCAATTTTCAGAATATAGAAACATAGATTATAAATCATTGGCACCATTCATAGAAAAATATTTCACTACTAGTGAAAGAGTTGAAGAATATGTTAAACATTTAGAGACTAAATACAGCATAGATTACGAAAACACAGTTGCGGTATATTATAGGGGCAATGATAAGTGTAAAGAGACGACAATAGCATCTTACGATGAATTTTTCGATAAATGTAAAGAGATACGAGAAATAAACAAAAACTGTAAATTTTTCGTGCAAACAGATGAATTGGAATTTAGAGAGGAGTTCTGTAAAAACTTCAATAATTGTTTTTTCATGGATGAACTGCCCGTCATCTCAAAGAATTGTGAATTGGTCATGCATAAATTAATCGATGTCAATCATAGACCAGAATTTGCAGTTAGAATATTAAGCGTCACTAAAATAATATCTAAATGTAAGTTCATAATAACACATACTGGAAACTGTGGAATTTGGACAGTTTTATATAGAAATAATTCTGATGGTGTGCATCAATATCGTAATAATATATGGACATAGTTAAAAAATTACACGAAGTAAAGGAACACTATAATTTGTATCCTATGGATTGTAATGGTAGGAGTATCAATATATATACTGTGAAAGATGCTGTTTTTTTAAAGGAGTTCTATTATTATCCAGATGTTATAGTATATTCACACGAAACATTGGAATCGTATAGACTGATAAACGAGATTGTCATGTCCTTAAAAAACGTAGAGCACAAACCTTTAAAGGGGGTAGAAGTTCCGAAATATACAAAGACAGAAAGAAATCCAGTATTCTTCTTTATGTATAACATTGACAATTATTTTCATTTTATATATGATACATTACCTTATCTAATTTCTTATTTTAAGGTTAAAAAAGACATACCCGAACTAAAACTCCTGATAAATCATTCAGATTCCAGTAAATCATCTTTATATAAATTCGTGACAGAATTTTTGGCAATGTTAGGGATAGCTGAAAACGATATGTTATTCGTAGATAGTGATACAAAATATTCTAATGTTTACGTTTCTAACTCTTATACCCATGATATAGATTCAAATCTTCCACCAAGAGAAGAAGTATATGAATTATTCAGAGATATAACAAATAAAATATCCCCTATCCAGTCTACCCCCAATAAGATTTATGTGTCCAGAAGAAGTTGGATACATGCAGATTATTCAAACATTGGAACGAATTATACAACAAGACGCAAAATGCAGAACGAAAACGAGTTAGTAGAATATTTAAAAACTCGTGGTTTCGTTGAAATATTCACGGAAAATATGAGCACGATGGAAAAACTTTCATACTTTATGAATGCTGAAACTGTTGTTGGTGCAATAGGTGGGGGGTTGTGCAATGTTCTGTTTTCAAATGAAAAGTGCAAGCTTGTATCTATAAATTCACCAGAATTTTTAAATGTGAATAAAAGATTTGAACACACCTTTAAAAACGTAAAACATGTCCCGTTTGATTTCACATATCATACTGAAAACGCCAAATTTAAACTTTATATGCGAGTCAAAGTAGGCGATACGATAGGAGAAATAATAGAACTCGATAGAAATATTGCAGTTATTGCATATAGTGACACTGCAATAGCAGGATGGAAAAATGATCACTCTTACAAAACTAAAAGAGTTGATATAAACAACTGCGAACCCCTTGACAATGGATTAAATTCTGAATGGAAAATAGACATTGAAAAATTTCGTGATATAATATGATATGACAAATTACGTTATTTATAGCAACACGGACTATTTAGACATTTTAAAAATACAAACAGATCATATCACAGGAATAAATAATGCCACTTTATTTATTGATGAGAATGATATGGATTTGAAAGCATTATATGAAAAATATAATAAAGTAATATTTTACGACAATACTGATAGTTATGCTACTAGGATACTTAAATGTCTTAAACATATAGATGACGATTACATAGTTTTCATTCATGATATAGATATAATAATAAACGTAGACTTATTATTCATAGATAAGTTGATTGAATTCTCTCGGAAAAATACTGTGGATAAAATAGATTTAAAGCTTTCTAATGTTCCTCAAAACGAAAAAAGATTGATAGATGTTGTATCGGAGAAAGTCACGCAAGTTGATTGTGTTGAACCCGATGTTATATATTTATCACGACATAATAATCCAAATAATGTAATTTATAATGTTAATCCCTCTATTTGGAAGCGTTCATCGTTATTGGAAATAATGGAATCCTTCAAAGATGAAACTTATAGAACTATTGAACGTATGGAAGTGCAAAATTATTGTGCAAAATTCGCCATATTGGGAATTTATTCTAAAAATAAGAAATTTTGCGGTTATTATAATTGTATGAACCAATTCAAATTTTTACATATAAGCCACAGTGGTAATTTTCTAACGTTAAATGACGAGTCTACGACAGACTATGGGCAATCATACAACGATGTTAAAGTTGAATATAGAAATATCGTCGATAAATATAATTTAACACAATCGAAAAAATGGAAAAAATAGACCCAACATTATGTTTTATAATATGTCATAGGCACGTTAAAGGATATGAATCATATCTAAAATACTATATTGATAATATTACATCCTTTTATGGGAACTCTAAGGTGATTATAGTAGACAACAACTCAACGGATTTAAGTGTTGCTTTAGGCATATCAGCAGAATATCCAAACATCACACTTATCACAAACGAATCCGATGGAAAATTTGAAATCGGTGGATATAATTTTGGATTGAAACATTTAAACGACAATCTTTTACTGGAAGCGTATGATTATGTAATATTAGTTCAAGACACGTTTATATTAAAAAACAGGTTTGATTTTAACATTTTAAAAGACGGTAACGTTTTAGCTGGATCGATAGCTAACATTCCAAATGACGAACATTTCATATATGAAAGAATGGCAATGCTTGAAGCACTTAACATTGCAAACACTCCAGATGCTAAAATGTGTTGGTGTAATTCTCTGTTCGTGTCTAAAAAGGCAGTAAACATATTATATGAAATCCTTAAAAATATAAAAATTACTACACGTAGAGAAAGTGAAGCATCTGAGAGGTATTTGGGTAATATATTATACTATCTGAACAATAATTCCAGTGTATCCATAGATAAAGACAACATGTATACTGTAGATGGAGTAAACTTTTTCACATGTCACGAAACACATCAATGTTACAAGGACGTTAAATCATTTTTTTGTAAAATATCACAGTGCAAAAACGAAAGGACTACAGAATGAAACATAAAAAAATAAACGATAAAGCTTGTGTGTATTTTCACCAAGGATGGACAGATATAATAATGTGTCTTGGTCTGATTAATTATTATAATTCTATATATAAAGAAATTGTAGTCATAATAAGATCAGACGCTAGTGGAATAGTTGATTATTACATTAAAAATTTAGTCGGTGTTAGTATTTTATACATACCTACAGATAATGGCAGGTTTTACGGGCAAATCAACACTGCATACCAAGGTGAAGAAGTAACACTACACGACAACACTATATTGATTCCATCGACATATGACATATGCTTTCATGGTGAACACGACAAATACAGAAGAGATATATATAAAGATTATTGGTCTAGAACTGATATCGTAAAACAGCAAACAGTTCATTTCTCAGAAGCATTCTATGAATATTATGATATAGAATTCAATAATAGAATAGATAAATTCGAACTTGTTAGAAACAATGAATTAGAGCAAAGTCTTTACCATGACTTTACTGCTAAACACGGAAAAAATTACGTATTGTATCATGATGATAATAACAATAGTGTTAGGGGAAATCATCATGTCGATACAAAGATAGATTTTGAATATGTTCCAGAACATACATACGTCAATTTAAATTTATTGTCTGATAAGATATTAGATTATGTCTTAATATTACAAAATGCCAAAGAGGTTCATTTCGTAGACTCTATTTGGGGTTGCGCGTATTACCAGCTTGATGCTAAATGTAATATATTTGACGGTAAAGAGGTTAGGGTTTATTGCAAACGTGGACATGATAATATGTTCTTATACCCTAAAACTCTTAAAAACTGGAAGCTGATGAAATAAACATGAAGGTAGCATTATTAATTGCAGGGTATTTACGTAGTTATGATATAAACCTGACACGGTTAAACGAACAATTGCGAACTGTATTCGACAATGTTGATACATATCTTCACATTACCACAGATGAAAACTCAGAAGATAGATATTTAAACCTCATAAAAGAAAATGAGGTTATAGACAACGTTAAATCGTGTTTAAACCCTGTTTCTATTGTGATAGAATCCAATATAAAAGCACATGAGAATAAGAAAACGAATGGTTTGATAAACCACTGGTTGAAGTTGTTTAAGCTGAACGAGATTAAAAAATTGAATGAATCAGCATCAAAAGAAAAATACGATTTAGTAATTAGATATAGACCAGATATTTATCTGAAAGACAATATTTTTCATGGCACAGATTTCAGTGTAATAACAATACCAAAAGACAGTAAAATAGACCATGTTAAACTATCTGATAAATCAGATTCATACCTTTGTGACGCATTAGCGTTTGGAACATCAGAGTCAATGGATAGATATTTCAGTATTTATAACAATTTAGAAAACTTGATTAGACAATATGGCAATATACCAGAAATTATTATGTTCCATCATATGAACAATTCTGATATAAAGTTTAAATTGGTTGATATCGATTATAGTTTTATATTATCAAAGTGTAATACGTTTGCTATTTGTGGGGATTCTAGCTCTGGTAAGAGCACTTTAAGTAATATATTAAAATCTGCGTTTGATGACTCTTTTGTTTTAGAATGTGACAGATATCATAAATGGGAGAGGAATGATACAAATTGGGAGAACACCACACACTTAAATCCAAATGCGAATTGTATCACTAAAATGCAAGAAGACGTATTCAATTTAAAAATTGGAAATCATATTTACCAAGTAGACTACGATCATTCTAATGGTAAGTTTACAGATAAAAAACAAATAACGCCTTCAGACAATCTAATTGTGTGTGGGTTGCATAGTTTATATGGACAACAAAATTCAGTGTATGACCTTAAAATATTTATGGATACTGATAGAAAGTTGCGAAGTAAGTGGAAAATTAATAGAGATGTGAAAGAGAGAGGACATACCATAGGCAACGTTTTAGATTCTATAAAAAAAAGAGAAAGTGATTACGATTTGTATGTAGCACCACAAAAAAACTATGCTGATGTGATAGTCAGGTTTTTCTCTTGTGAGGAAATAGACTTAAACAATCCACAAAAAATTGAAGATTTGAGTTTGGAAATTTCGATAGACGATAAATACAATATCGATAAAATAATTAGATTTTTCGTGCAGTTAAACGTTCCTATTACAATAGAAAAACAGGAGAAAAACACTAAATTGTGTTTTTCTGAATATAAAAAGGTGAAATTGTTCGACATGAAAAAAGATATCAACACATACACGTTTTACGATTATATTGCTTTTACTATTATTAACATGTTGAAAAAATGATGCCAACGTTATAATTAGGACAGTATTACAATAATATGAATAACGAAGACCATTTAAACAAGATAAGCAACGAGAATAAGCTGAACGATATAGGACAAAACATTTACGATAAATTCAACAGTTTTATTTTTTCTGATGATCTTAAATTGTTGGGAAAAATGTTGCACAGGTTCGAATTTTTTATGAAGACTAAACATCTTCCGGGAGATATCGTAGAGGTTGGAGTGTTTAAAGGTTCTGGTGTAGCTAGTTTCTCTAAATTTATAGAGGTTTATTGTGGAAACTCGAATAAAAAGGTTATAGGTTTTGATATTTTCAATACTGTAGAAGCAGAAAATATTTTGGATAGAGATGCAGTTAAAGACAAAGAAAACATGAAAGTAGTGTATGACAGAGTGGATGCTAACGATCTCACTTTGGAATCTGTTAAAGATAGGTTGTCTAAAGCTGGAATTCCAGAAGATAAATACAAGTTAGTGAAAGGAGATGTAGAGGCAAGTCTTCCTATGTTTCTACATGATAATCCCGGATTTAGAATATCTTTGTTATATATAGACGTAGACTTGGATAGACCGACATATAACACGTTGACTCACTTATGGGATAGGGTTTTGCCGGGTGGAGCAATATTGTTCGACGAATATGAGTATCATAAATTCAGTGAAAGTGTTGGCGTTGAAAGGTTTTTAAAAGAGAGACAAATTGAATACAGTTTAATATCTACAGATTGGATAGCACCAACTGCATATATTATCAAAAAAGGATTTTAACATGAAAGTTATATATGTAGATATAGACGAGACTATTTGCAATACTCCACAACCAAGAGATTATAGTAAAGCAGTTCCCATAAAAGAAAACATAGAAAAAATAAACAAATTATATGACGAAGGACATACTATTGTATATTGGACTGCTCGCGGAAGTAAAACACAAATAAACTGGTATGATTTAACGAAAAAACAGTTGATAGAATGGGGAGCGAAACACAATGAACTCAATGTCACAAAGCCATTTTACGATATGTTTATAGACGATAAAACAAAAAGAATAGAAGAGATATGAAAATAATATCACATAGAGGTAATATCACAGGGAGAAAAATAGATCGAGAAAACGCTCCATCATATATAGATTCTGCTATATCGTCTGGTTATGAGGTTGAAGTTGATATAAGATATATCAAAGGTTCTTTTTGGTTGGGCCACGACTTTGCGACTTTTGAAGTGTCTGATACTTGGATTAAAAAAAGAAAGAACTTGCTATGGTTTCATTGCAAGGATTTAGAATCTGCGATAGCGTTAAGCAACGTGGACGAAAAAATAACCTACTTTTGTCATGCTAATGATCCTTATACTGTAATAAGCAATGGGTTTATTTGGGTTCATGAATTGTCATATGCAGTAAATAATAAATGTATAATACCTTTATTAACAGAATCTTCTATTCACGATGGTAATCTGTATGAAGCTGGAGGAATATGCACAGATTTCGTTAACATTGCAAATACTATATGGACGAATTAATAAATTTTTCAAAAAGGCTTTCTCCGTTTGTTGTTGGTGTAGAGGGAAATATTTCAGCCAGCATAGGAGATAAGATAATAATAAAAGCTAGTGGGACAGACCTTAGAAATCTATCTTTAAAAGACTTGACAGAATGTGATCTAGACGGAATCCCCACCAGAAAAGATAGTAAAAAGCCTAGTATCGAATTAGGCTTTCATAAGTGGCTTTTGAGTCAAAATAATATTAATTATGTAGCTCATACACATCCTGTTAATACGTTAAAAATTTTGTGTAGTTCTTGCGTAGAAAACTTTTCACAGATTAGGTTATTTCCAGATCAAATAGTTTTTAATGGGAAAACATCTTGTGTTGTGAATTATGCCAATCCGGGAATAGAACTGCTTGAGGAGATTATATCAAGTGTTGACCAATATACTAGAATTGAAGGCGTTTTTCCAAAACTGATTCTATTGAAGAATCATGGTATAATTTGTGCAGCCTCTACTATTAATGAATGTGTTATAGCGACAGAGATATGTGAAAAATCTGCTGAAATATATATAGGGGCCAAATCACTAGGAAACGTTAATAGAATTGTAATTAACAATATTGAAAGATTGACCAACGATAAAAATGAAACATATAGACAAGAGCTAATCAGAAATTCTTGATGTTAATTGTTTTGGAGTTTGTTGACTTTCATGGTATATGTGATAAAATATAAAATATAAAAGATGAAAGATAAAATTTTAATTTGGCCCGATGAAGTGTCTTCTAATACCTGTTTAGGTGATAGGTTGTTAGATACTATGCTGCTTTCAGCCTTGGCCAAACATCTAAATGCTGATTTATATTTTAATTGGAAGGATTGTCCATTTACAATAGGTTCTATTGGAGAACCTATGTATCATCAAAGAGATGGAGTTTTTAAAAAATGGGACAGAGTTAGATATGAAGACTATAGATTTGAAAATTTCACGCAATACTTCAATCTGCCGAAAAACGTGAAAATAAACGAGCCTATAATACCTATAGCCTCGTTATCAACGAGATACCATTTTTGGGCTGGTCTTGGGGGAATGTCTTCACCTAAAGAATTTCAAATGACTCATTTGACAAATATGTGCAGTTTCGAAGAATTTGAAAATATTTTTATTGAAACTATGAGGGAGTTTACCCCAACAGACAGAATGTTGAATTTGGTTAGAGATGTTCCGAAACCTTATGCATCAGTGCATTTAAGGCGAACTGATAAAATAAGTGCTCTAGCGGACAATAAAACCAATATAAAATATGAAAATCTTTTAGATTTAAATACGAGAACGCAAGAGGCGATAGATAAATTGTGCAAACATGAAGAGTATATATATTTTTCTTCGGATGATCAAGAAGAAATAGATTTGTATCATAACAAATACAAAAACCACATTCCACATATAAAGGATTGCACTCCGATGGAAAAAACCTATGTTGACCTATATATTCTTGCTAATAGCCAAAATATAATACTTTCACAAGTTCATTCCAATTTTTCTATATTTGCATCTTATATCAATAATGCCAATTTGATATATTTATATGATGATTGTAGGATAGTAGAAGGCAAATTTAAAGACTCTAAAAACTTTATATATTATAAAGACTTGGTATAATATGATATACAATAAATCAAAATTGTCAGAATTTGAGAGTGAAGTGGCTGAAAAATATAATGCCTCCCTTATTAAGGCACCAGTTCATTTATATGACGGCAATGAAGAACAAATAATCAAGGTTTTTGAAAACATTGATGTTGAAAACGATTGGGTTTTCTGCACATGGAGATCACATTATCAATGTTTACTGAAAGGGGTTTCTAGAGAGAAGCTTATGACTGACATAGTAAATGGTGCATCTATATCACTATGTTATCCTGAAAACAAGATATACTCATCTGCTATAGTCACAGGAAACCTACCAATAGCAACTGGCGTAGCCTTAGATATAAAGCTAAAAAAGCAGAAGAATAAAGTATGGTGTTTTATTGGTGATATGACATCAGAAACTGGTGCCTTCTTCGAAAACTGGAAATATGCAGTCAATTTCGATCTACCGATTACATACATAATAGAAGATAACAGAAAATCAGTTTGCACGGATACATTAAAAACTTGGGGGTCAAGCGAGTTATTTTTCAGACATGAAACGCGAAAAATAATATACTACGAATATAAAACTAAATATCCACATGCTGGAGCGGGTAAGAGAATACAATTTTAAACATGAAATATTTTGAAGAATTGAAAAGATCGATGGAATGGTTGGGAAACAAGCCAGATACTTTATTTATCGGACAAGCTGTTGCATATGATGGCACGGCTATTACGAATACGTTAAAGGGTGTAAACAGTGACAAATTAATTGAAATGCCAGTAAATGAGGATATGCAGATGGGCATCACATTAGGTTTAGCATTGAACGGCACAGTTCCGATTTCAATATTTCCAAGATGGAATTTTCTACTCTTGGGTGCAAACCAATTAGTCAATCATATAGACAAAATAAATATAATGTCAAAGGGTGGGTATACACCTAAAATAATTATAAGAGTTTCAATCGGATCACAAAGACCTATACACCCACAACATCAACATATATCAGATTTTACCGCTAGTTTTAAGGGGATGTGTGATTTTGTGGATATAATAAGGCTGGATGAAGCACATCAAATTTTTAGTGCATATGAACATGCATACACCAGAACAGATAATCGACCAACGGTTTTAGTTGAATGGGGGGACTACTATAACGAAAAATGAAATTAAATGTCACATATCCAAAAATAGATTTTAGCAAGCTTAAAAATAAAACAGTTCTTATTACTGGAGCCTCTGGATTAATAGGGATAAACATGTTAAATTCTATTAAGTCTGTTAAAGATGAATACAACATAACAATTCACACGAAAACTAAAAACTCGTGTTCTATGTTTGATGATATTTTTTCAGGGTGTAATAATACTATAGTAGACGAATCCTATGATGAAGGCGAAGAAGACATAAAATTTGACTGTATTATACATGCATGTGGATATGGACAACCTTTGAAATTCTTAACTAGAAAAATAGAAACGTTATATATAAATACTTTTCATACTGTAAAGTTGATAGAAATGCTGAAACCAGATGGAATATTCTTGTTTATAAGTTCTAGTGAAGTTTACAATGGACTCATAAAGAATGAAGTAACCGAAGAAGATATTGGGATAAGTAGTATAGATCATCCTAGAGCAGCATATATAGAGGGGAAAAGATTGGGGGAAGTGATATGTAACATATATCGTGAAAAATTTCCAAATATTAGAGTGGCACGTTTGAGTCTATCATATGGGCCGGGAACAAAAATTGGGGACACTAGAGTTGTGAACACATTAATCAATAACGGACTGACTAGAGACACTATAGAATTGCTAGATGATGGAACAGCTTCAAGAACATTTTGCTACATTTCAGACGCTGTGGAAATGCTATGGAATGTTGCACTCAACAGTAAAGACTTCATTTATAATGTCGGAGGTATATATACATGCAGCATACTAGATTTGGCAGAAACAATAGGACAGTGTTTAAATAAGCCTATCGTATTACCCGAAGTAGATAGGGGTCTTGAAGGTAGTCCTAAAAACGTTAGATTATCAATTGATAAATATGTTAAAGAATTCAACAAATACGACTTTGTTGAAATAGAAAAAGGGGTGATTGAAACGATAAAATGGCAAAGACACTTAAACGAAAATGAAAAAAATTAATCTCATAAATGATACTATTGACGAGTCAGATATAGCGTCTTTAACAAAATGGTTGTCTACAAACCCGCGACTAACCAAGGGAAGTATGACCATAGAGTTTGAAAGGGAATGGTCTAAATGGTTAGGGAGAAAATATTCAGTGTTTGTAAACTCTGGTTCTTCGGCAAATCTAGCAATGGTATATACATTGATGTTATCCAAACGATTGAAGAATGATAAGATAATCGTTCCAGCCGTGTCTTGGGCTACAACGGTAGCACCAATAATACAACTAGGATTGAAGCCTATACTATGTGAATGCGATAAAGAAACATTAGGGTTAGATATTGAATGTTTTAAATCGCTGATTGAGAAACATAAACCAGCGGCAGTAATGATAGTTCACGTTTTAGCTTTTCCATCTAAGATGGCAGAAATAATTAAAATATGTGAAGAAAATGATGTAATTTTAATAGAAGATTCGTGTGAATCTATTGGTTCAACATATAACAATATTAAAACTGGAAATTTTGGGGTCATGAGCACGTTTTCGTTTTATTACGGTCATCACATATCAACAATAGAAGGTGGAATGATTTCCACAGATGATAAAACTCTTTATAATCTTCTATTGTCGGTTAGATCGCATGGATGGGATAGAGATTATGACGAACAATCACAGAACACTATAAGAAAAAACTATAATATAGACCCCTTCAGTTCTTTGTTTACGTTTTATGTTCCGGGGTTCAATATAAGATCAACAGATTTACAAGCATTTATAGGAATAAACCAGATTGGAAAAATAGACGCATTATCAGAAAAAAGATGTCAAAATTTTCAGTTGTATGATAGCCTTATACAAAACACCTTCTGGAAAGTGAAGAATTTAGATTGTTGCTTTTATTCCAATTTTGCATATCCAGTAATATCGCCAAATAAAGCAGATATAATAAAAGAACTTAGGATGAATAATGTAGAATGCCGCCCCTTAGTATGCGGCAACATAGGACTTCAACCATTTTGGAAAGATATTTACGGAGAAACTAATTTTGAATTTGCAAACATAATTCATAATTTAGGGCTTTATGTCCCAAATCACAACAATATAACAAGAGATGATATCATCTTAATAAGTAAGATAATAAACAAACATACACATGAATAAACTATTAGTTACTGGATCGAATGGATTAGTGGGGTCTAAAATTGTCGCAGACGTTAATATAGGGCGAGAATATGATCTTAAAAGTATAAAAGATACTAATGATATGTTCTCCAAACATAAACCCACACATGTCATTCATTGTGCTGGAAAGGTAGGAGGATTAGGAGGAAATATGAATTTTATGGGGGAATATTTTTACGATAATATCAACATAAATACTAACGTTATAGAATCTGCTAGAACACATAATGTCAAGCGACTTATAGCTTTTCTATCCACTTGTATATTCCCTGAGATTGTAGAATATCCATTAACGGAAAAGAAAATACACTTGGGAGAACCGAGTAATACTAATTATGGGTATGCATATGCAAAAAGAATGGCAGATATACAAATTAGAGCATATAGAGAACAGTATGGGGTAGAATATAGCTCTGTAATACCTACTAACATATACGGCCCAAATGACAGGTTTTCCTTAAAAACTGGCCACGTTATTCCGATGCTAATACACAAACTATATCTCGCACAGAAAAATAAAACCGATTTCACGATTTGGGGCGACGGTAAATCTATGAGAGAATTTATATACTCTAAGGACGTTGCTGAATTATCAGAATGGGCAGTATATAATTATAATGATAGCGAGCCTTTAATTTTGAGCACATCACAAGAGATTTCTATTATGGATTTAGTAGATTTGCTAGTTAAAGAGTTCAACTTTAAAGGTGAAGTAGTATTTGACACTAGTAAACCCAACGGTCAAAAAAGGAAACCCTCTGATAACAGTAAACTGATGAGCTATTTACCAAATCTTAAATTCACTAGGATAGAAGACGGCATTAAAGAAACAGTTGAATGGTTCATTAAAAACTATGAAACAGCTAAAAAATAACATACAATTAATAATTCCAATGTCTGGTATCGGAAAGAGATTTGTAGATGCTGGATATACAAACCCTAAGCCACTTATAGAAGTAGATGGTAAACCTATAATACAACATGTTATAGAAATGTTTGATGGTATTACAGATGTAACGTTTATATGTAATGAGAAACATTTATCAGAAACCAATATCAGGGATGTATTATATAAAATATGCCCAAACGGTAGAATCTTTTCTGTTCCGAATGAAAACAGAAAAGGCCCGGTAGACGCAGTAAATCAAATTTCCGATTCTATAGACGATTCTAAAGAGGTTATTGTGAGTTATTGTGATTATGGCACGGTTTGGGATTTTAACAGTTTTCTAGACGTTGCATCAACTGGTTATTATGATGGCATTATACCATGTTATACAGGATTTCACCCACACATGCTAGGATCAGACAATTACGCTTTTTGTAGAGAAGAAAATAAAACATTGTTAGAAATTAAAGAGAAGGAGTCTTTTACTGATAATAAAATGAATGAATATGCTTCAAATGGCGCATATTATTTCAAATCTGGCGCATTAATGAAAAAATATTTCAAAGAATTGGTAGATTTAGATATCAATTTGAAGGGCGAGTATTATGTTAGTTTAGTATATAATTTGTTATTGCGAGATAACTTAAATGTTGGCATCTTCGAAATTGAAAAAATGCTACAATGGGGAACACCACACGATTTAACAATGTATAATTTCTGGATGAGTAATACCAAACAGGAGCTATCAAAACAGATCAACGCAAAAAACCCCCCAAACACTACTTTGATACTGCCTCTTGCTGGCAAAGGCTCTAGATTTTCGGAGCAAGGTTATTATGACACCCCTAAACCTTTAATACCAGTAGATGGGGAACCTATGATATTAAAAGCTGTTGGGTGCTTGCCTGTATGTGAAAAATCTGTTTTCATATGCCTGAATGAACATCTTGAGAATTATCCCGTTGAACTAGAACTTAAAAACCGTTTCGGTAATGTTTCTATTGTAGGAATCGAAGACACTACTGAGGGACAAGCTTGCACCTGTGAAATCGGAATACAAAAAATGCACGTAAATCTGGACGATCCGATTCAAATATCTGCGTGCGATAATGGTGTGATATATGACGAAAAAGAATATCAATGTCTCGTTGATGACGAAAGCATAGATGTTATAGTTTGGTCATTTAGAGACAATCCAACCAGTAAAATATCCCCTAATATGTATTCTTGGTTGGAAGTAGACGATGAAAATAACATAACAAAGGTGAACTGTAAAAAATTCGTTGGAGACGATCCTTTACGAAATCATGCTATTATAGGAACAATGTTCTTCAGAAAGGCTAAATACTTCATGGATGGATTGAAAGAAAACCGTGATTTAAACATTCGCACCAATAATGAATTTTATGTTGATGAGATTATAAATAGAAATATAAAGGCGGGGTTGAAAGTTAAAGTTTTTCAGTCTAAATCGTATATATGTTGGGGAACCCCAAATGATCTAAAAACGTATAATTATTGGAACGAATACGCATTTTACAAATAATGAAACATTTTCATGACTATATAGACGGATGGTTTGATTTTGGAGACTTCTACTTAGAAGTTGTAGAAAACTATATTGGAGAAAACGGCATTTTCGTGGAAGTTGGTGCTTGGCTAGGTAAAAGTCTTTCTTGTTTAGGGGTAGAAGTTATAAACAGTAAGAAAAACATTAAGATATATAGTGTAGATACTTGGAAAGGAAGTGAAGAGCACAAAACTGTTGATGGTTGTCGAAGTTACGAAGTTTTCAATGCTGTAAAAAACGATACACTGTTTGACATGTTCTGGAAAAATATTGACCCTATAAAAGATGTTGTCACACCAATAAAGCTTTCATCTGTTGAAGCCGCTAAAACATTTGAAGACAATTCTATCGATTTCATATTTTTAGATGCTTCTCATAAATATTCTGATGTTAGGAACGATTTAAATGCTTGGTATCCTAAAATTAAAAAAGGTGGTATATTTGCAGGTCACGATTATGGGTGGGACGAAGTTAAAGCAGCACTTGAAGAGTTTGGTAGTATTAATAATATAACAATTTATCCTAAATCTACTTCTAGTTGGATGTTTACAGTCTAGATTTTTTGAAAATCCTTGATATAATAGTCACATGCGTAAAGTAACATTCAAATCCTTGTCAATAAGGAATTTCTTATCTGTTGGTGATTCTCCTGTGGTCATAGACTTCAAAGACGGTATAAATCTTATAACAGGGAGAAACCTAGATAAACCAGATGCTAAAAATGGCGCAGGTAAATCTACAATAATTGATGCTTTATACTTTGCATTGTTCGGCACAACTATAAGGGAGTTGAAAAAGGATTTGATTGTCAATTCTATAAATAAAAAGAATTGCGAAGTAGAACTTTCAATCGCAATAGAAAACGGAACGGAAACGGATGAATACCTGATTAAAAGGAAGATAAATCCTTCTAAATGTGAATTGTATTTAAATGGTGTAGATGCGACAAAATCCACAATTGCTAACACAACCGATTTTATTCAGAAACTTGTGAAATCATCTGGAGAAGTATTTAAAAATTCTGTTATTATGACTATTAATAACACAACACCGTTTTTAGCACAAGATAAAATAGAAAAGAGGAAATTCGTTGAAAATGTGGTGAATTTGGAAGTGTTTTCATCCATGCTTAAATCTGCTAGAGATGAATATAACGAATTGCGAAGAACTTATGAAACTATCTATACTAGAAGAGATACATTATCACAATCACATGAGTTGAATAAACAACAATTGTCTTTATTTGAGGGGAATAAACAAAGGAGAGTTAAAGACTTACAAGAAAAAATAGATTCTGGATTGGCTAATATAGAAACCCTTAAAAAACAACTAGTGTCGATTCCTGACGATTTTGAGTCTTTAATAGGAGATAAAAAGAAAACCTTGAAAGAATCTTTGGCTAGTATAGATTTAGATTATAAAAATATATTGGAAGAGTCTTCTAACATCAAAGCTGAAATAAAGCAAGTAAACACCCAAATAAACGCTATAAACCAAAAAAGTTCTAGTTGTCCTACCTGTAAGAGAATGTATGAAAACGATGATAGCGAGCATCGTGAAGCCATTAAAAAGGATTTGAAGGAAAATCTAGACGGTCTATCAGTAAAAGAATCGGAAATAAAGAAAAAATTCGAACCTTTTGTTGAAAAAAGAGAGGATATTAATAAAAAATTGGAAAAATTAGATTCCGCCATTTCAGACATAAAAAGTAAAATATCCAACAATGAAAAAATAGAGGATAAAATAGGATATACAAAAGACACAATAGAGTCTTATCGGAAAGATATATCCAAGATAGAAAAGGAATCTAATGAAGTGTTGGAGAAAACGGTTAAGGATACTGAAATAAAACTGTCGGAATATAAAACAGAACTTGAGACAATGGATAAAAACCTTAACATTTTAGATTGTATCAAATTTGTTGTTTCAGAAGAAGGGGTTAAATCATATATAGTTAAAAAGATACTTGCAGTTTTAAACCAGAAAATGTTTTACTATCTTCAAAAGTTTGAAGCTAATTGTATATGTAAATTTAACGAGTTATTTGAAGAAGAAATAGTGGATGACAGAAAAGAATCTAAATCCTATTTCAATTTCTCTGGTGGAGAAAGAAAGAGAATTGATTTAGCGTGTCTATTTGCCTTTTTGGATATTAGAAGAATGCAAGGGGATGTTTCCTTCAGCACAACTTTTTATGACGAACTTTTAGATTCTTCTTTGGATGATAGAGGTGTTGAATTAGTGTTAGAGGTTTTGCGAGATAGAGTAGACCAATTTAAAGAAAATGCTTACATTGTAACTCATAGAGGATCAGCTATTACTAGCAAAGTTGACAACACTATATGCATCGAGAAGAAGAACGGTTTTAGTAATTTAATAGAAATATAAAAATATGTGGTAGCAATTTAATATGTAGTTGTATAAATAACACAACTTATGAATTACATGTCGGCAAAGTCGGGGATAAATAACATATTGGGATCGCCTATAGGAATTCCTACTGTAGGAATGGGACTAGGAAGTTCCATGTATCACGCTATTAAACAAACCCCCAACGTAGAAATGCCAAGTATTCCAGTTCCGGGAGATGGCTTGCCTAGGGCGATAAACTTCCTAGCTGATTACGGAGGATGCTCGTGGTATCGCTGTATGGCACCAAATTTGATGTTGAATCTGTATAACAAGGCAGTAATCATGGAATCCACTACGATGATTTTAGATGAAAGATTTTACAGCGGAGTGAAAGCAGTTAAAATTCAAAGACAAGCTACTCCGATACAAAAAGAGTTTGTTAAACTATTGAAAAATTATTCTAACAAGTATGGTTTTAAACTGATTTACGAAATTGATGATATAGTTTTCAGAGAGGATATTCCAGATTATAACAGAAACAAAGATGCATTCGTTCCAGATGAAATTAGAAATAGTATAGTGGACATTTTAGAAATGACGGATGAAATAACAGTGACATGTGATTTCATGGCAGATTATTTTAAGAGTAAAACCAGAAACAAAAATGTCACAGTAATACCTAATTATTTGCTGAAGTGGTGGTTTGATAGATATTACAATCTTGGAGATATGGTTAAGAATTTTGAAAAGAATAAGAAAAAGCCGATTGTTTCTATTTTTGCATCAGGGACACATGTTGATGTAGCAAATCGCGTAAACCAGAAAGACGACTTCGAAGCGGTTGTTCAGGCGATAATAAGAACCAGAAAAGAATACCAGTGGCAATTCTACGGTTCTTATCCATTACCTTTAAAACCTTTTATAGATAATGGAGACATAAAGTATGTTCCTTGGGTTGACCTAGCTGAATTCCCTGAAGCGATGGCTAAGTCTGGAACACAATTAGCATTTGCCGCTTTACAGAAGAACAATTTTAATTTTGCTAAGTCAAACATTAAGCTCATCGAAGGAGGAGCTTTAGGAATTCCAGTGGTTTGCCCTGATATGGTAACATATAAAGATGCTATTTTAAAATATAACACTGGTGACGAATTCATCGATCAGGTGAAATATGCATTGAAGGATCAAACACGTTATGCAGATTTAGTTAAAAAATCAAGAGCCATAGCGGATAATTATTGGTTGGAGGATTCTCAGAATCTGATGAAGCACCACGAAGCATACTTTACTCCATATAAATCTCAAAATAGAAAGTATTTGAGTGAAATACCATACAATTTATAACGATTTGACTTCCTATACTACTTTGATATAATCGCTGAAGCATATGTATAGAAACGCCTATTATAATTATAAATCTAAAAGTATATTCCTCAGAACTTGGAATACTGAAGGTGACAGGATTGACTTAGAGATTCCATATCAGCCATATCTATACGTAGAAAGTGATGCAATTAAAGACGGTGTTTCCATTTTCAATACATCTTTACGTAAAATTGATTTCGAGGACTCTTATAAACGAAAGGAGTTTATGGAAAAAAGTGGTCATAAACACAGATTTTTCTACAGTCTTCCTCCAGATCAACAATTCTTAATTGATTCGTATTTTCATAAAATTGACGATAAAAGTTTCAGTCAATTCCCCCTGAAAATATTTAATATTGATATAGAAACTAAATGCAACAAATATTCAAATAAACATATAGTTCAACTGAAAAGTAATGGTGAAAGAACCTTCACTTCAACTGTGGAAAATCTTTTGAGTTATGATAACGCAGAACATCTTGTATATGATGAAGAATGTAAGGAATGGATTAAAATAAATGGCAGTTGTTATTTGAAGCAGACATTCCCAAATCCTGACATAGCACAATATCCAATATTGTTAATAACCGTTCACGATTCTATCTCTGATACATATCATACATGGGGAGAAGGAGAATATACACCAAAATTGAAAAATAGCGTATATCATAAATGTGATTCAGAAGTTGATTTGTTGAGTGGGTTTCTGGATTTTATGCGAGATGATTACCCTGATATCATCACTGGATGGAACATTGTAGGATTCGATATTCCATATTTAGTAAACAGGATTAAAAGTGTGATTAGTGAAGGTGCTATGCTGAAGATTTCTCCAGTTGGTAGAATATATTCCACAAGAACCAACAACGGATTTGGAAAATTTTTCGAGAAGTGGACTATTCTAGGTTTGTGCGTGTTAGATTATATGATGTTATATAAAACCTTTTCTAGAGAAAAGCGTGAATCATACAACTTGAATTATATAGGAGAAGTTGAATTGGGTAAAGGGAAATTGGAAATAAACGCTACTAACTTGTCATTGTTAGCTTATAGTGATTGGGAAAATTTTGTAGATTATAACATTCAAGACGTTAATCTGGTAGTAGAACTGGAAGATAAATTGAAATATCTTCAGATTGCGAGATTGATGTCTTATCAAGGATGTTCTAATTTTGAACAAGCTTTGGGCAAGGTTAAATTGGTCGAAGGCGCAATAGCAATCCAAGCTAAAAAACAAGGATTTATAATACCAACGTTTGAGCCTAATATTGACGGTGCTTTACTGGGTGGATATGTTAGAGAAGCGGTAACGGGTCTTCAGGAGGCGATAGTATCGTTTGATGCTAACAGTCTATATCCTAACACCATAATAACATTAAACATATCACCTGAAACAAAAGTCGGTAAGATCATAAACCATCCAGATTTTAATAATCCAGAAGATGTAGTAGAACTGGTTTTAGTAAACAGAAAAGTTCATAAGATACCAGTTAAAAAGCTGAAGCAGTTTTTAACGTTGGAAAAAATGTCATTATCCAAAGCGAATATTTTATATTCACAGAAGAATAAAGGGGTGATACCACAATTAGTAGATGACATGTATGCCAAACGTGTTGATGCTAAGAACAGGGGAAAAGTATTGAGTAAAATAAAGAAGAAGAACGCTGAAGAAAAGGCTGAAGAGTTTTATTTGGATATTTTGCAATACACTATAAAGATTTTTTTGAATTCTATATATGGTGTGTTTGCAAATAATTATTGTATATTTGCTGACATAGATGCTGCTAGATCGATCACTGAAACTGGTCAGTGGGTAGTGCAAGAAGCGGGAAACTTGGGGGATAAATTTGCAAAAGAAAATTACGATATAGAAAAGAGTATAATCGTATATGGGGACACGGATTCGGGATATTTTACGATTGCACCCATCCTGAAAAAATTGGGTGTTAATTTGCTTGATTCAGAGTCGAATATAACTAATGAAGCAATGAAAGTTGTTAATGATTTAGACGAATATCTGAACAGAAACATAAACGAGTTAGCTAAAGAGCAACTATATACATTAGATTCTAGATATGTATTTAAAAGGGAAGTAATTGCCGATTCTGGAACTTTCTTGATGAAGAAAAATTACATTTTACATATCAACGATGAAGAAGGTAAAAAGGTAGACAAATTTAAATATGTTGGTGTTAAGGTAGCAAAATCGACAATATCTAAAACCATTAAAACAGGAATTAAAAAGGTGGTTGAAGTAGCATTGACCACTAAAGACGAGAAAAAAACTAATGATGCTTATAAACAAGTATATGAAGAGTTTAAAAATTTGAATATTGATGAAATGGCTTTTAGAACAGCAGTTCACAATTTAGATAAGTTCGCTAAAACTTCATCGCTTCAAAAATTTGAATCTGGTAGTCCAGTTCATGTTAAAGCCAGTATAGCGTATAATATATTACTGAAACAGCTTAAAATAGATGATAAATATGAAGGTATTGCATCGGAACAGAAAATTAAATGGTTCTACGTGAAGAAAAACCCATATAATTTAAACGGCATTGCTTATACAGGAAAATACCCAACAGAATTCAAATTGCAGGTTGATATAGATACAATGTTCGTCAAATTAATGGCACAAGAACTAGAACGTGTGTATGAATGTATTGGTTGGAGAATACCAGATTTGAAAAACGAAGTTGAGACGAATTTAATGGATTTATTTTCACTCTAAGACTTGAAAAATGATAATTTTATGGTAAGATACAATCTGAACATATGGAACCAACATTAACAACATTACTAGACAGTCTACAAAGAACAATCATCGGAATTGAGAATACTTCTTTATCAACCGATAAAACATTAGCAATAACCAATCCTGCTGTGATTCACATCATGCCAGATGAAAGAACTGGACAAATAAGACTTCAGATTCTGCCACTCTTCTTCAAGGAGTTTCAGGCTGATAAAGAAGCAGATACCATTGTTCATTATAACAGAAATATAATCTCGCTGTATGCACCTATTGTATATGACTTTAAGGTTGCTGCACAATACAAGCAGATGTTTAATCCATCTCCTATAATCACACCCAAACAAACAGGAAATGATACACCGATAATAAAATTGTTCGACGATAACAATTAATAAACTTAAAGAAGACGGAAAATAAAAGGGTGGTGGATAATAACCCCACCACCCTTTTTCAATATTAGGTTATTACAAAATTATATATTATGGCAAAAAAAGAAAAAGACGACTTATCAGGGTTCAACAGCATCTTTGGTGATGTTGACAAGATGAATCCTGACGCAGAAACATTAGATTCTACTACATTATCTACGCCTGATGGGTTTATATCTACTGGATGTTATGCATTGAATGCGATCATATCAGGTTCTCTATATGGTGGAATTCCTACAGGAAGAATAACAGGATTTTCGGGGCCAAGTCAAACTGGTAAGACATTTATCATGAATAAAGTCATAGCCAACGCTCAAAAAGATGGATATGTAGGAGTTATTTGGGATTCTGAGGTTGCAGTAGATAAAAAAGGGGCAGTAGCAGTCGGTGTTAATCCCAAGAGAGTGAAGTATTACCCAATAGAAACCATCGAAGAGTGTCGAAACCAGATTAGTAAATTTTTAGATAATATCATAAAATCTAATGATGAAAATCCAGAAAACAGAAAGAGGAATAAATTTATTATATCTATAGATTCTTTGGGTAATTTGGCGTCTGCTAAGGAAATTAAAGATGCTGAAAACGATAAAAGTGCATCTGATATGGGACAACGAGCAAAAGCTATTAAGTCTATGATGAGAGCATTGACTTATAAAGCGGCTAAAGCAAGAGTTCCTATAATGTTTAGTAACCACATATACGATGGAATGGAAATGTATCCAACTCTAGTAAAGACTCAGAGTGGAGGTAAGGGGCCAGTTTATTTGGCTTCTGTGTTGGTTCAGTTGAGCACTAAACAAGAAAAAACCTCGGAGAATCCAGACGAGAACTCTATAGCTATATCTCATAATGTTTCAGGTGTTACATTAGGAGCGTTAACAGTGAAAAATAGATTCATACCATCGTTTTTAAAGACTGAATTATATTTAAATTTTCAAACTGGATTAGACCCATATGCTGGATTGTTTGATATAGCTGAAGCGTTTGAAGTAATTAAAAAGGAAGGAAGATCATATTCTTATAATGGTGAATCGTTAGGATTTAGAAAGAATATCGAGAAGAACGCTGAAATATGGGAGAAAATAATGCCAGAATTGGAAAAGGTTCTAAACGATAAATTGAGATATGGTGGAGAGAAAGCGTTAGTATCGACCACAATTAAAGACGAGTTGGATGAATTGGACGAAGATGGAGACGGTGTTGAAGATGAGGCATAAATATGATTCCTAAAAAAGAAGAGCCTAAGAAATTAGATTATGAATACTATGAATTAGTTATAATAGTTAATGCCCTTAAAAATAAGGAATACTTATCTGCTATAATAGATCACGTAGATTTAGAATATTTTAAGGATGCTAATAATAGAGAATTCATAAAAAACATTTTCCGTTTTTTTGTGGAGAGAGGAGAATGTCCAGCATTGGAAGAGTTAAAGTCGAGGTTATCTACAACAGAAGATAAAAATTCTTATAAAAACGTAATAACTAAAATATTAACACAGAAACTTCTCAGTGTAGAATTTAATAAAGAAGAACTTTTTGCTAATACTGAAAAGTTTCTGAAAGATAGAGGTTTATACAAAACCATTGATACTGCCGCTGAACAACACACATTAGGCGTGATAGATTTAGATGAAACTCTAAAATCCATTGAAAAAATTTATGCTATTTCTCTCCAAGAAAGTTTAGGTCATTGGTATTTTGAAGACGTTGAAAAACACATCACAGATTTAACAACGACATATCATCCTATCCCTACAGGATGGAATAGTTTAGATTCAAGGCTAGAAGGTGGTGTGTTTCCAAAAACTTTAACCTGTTTTATAGGACAAGTTAACGTAGGTAAAAGTATAGTTCTAGGAAATCTGGCAGCTAATATGACACTTAAAGGTAAAAACGTGTTGTTAATATCTTTAGAAATGTCTGAGTTCATGTATTCGAAAAGAATAAGTTCTCAAATATCCCAAATTCCTCATAGCAATCTCAAATTATATTCTGAAGAGTTGAAAAACTCTATTCAGGAAGTGGGGGCCAAACTGAACAGCAAATTAGTTGTTAAGGAATTTCCACCTAAAGCTGTAACAGTAAGGCAAATAGATGCTTACATAAATAAATTAAGACATAATGGATTCAAACCAGATGTTGTAATTATAGATTATTTGAACCTGATAAATCCTTCAACGAAGGGACTCAATTCGTATGAATCCGTTAAGGAAATAGCGGAACAATTGAGAGCACTAGCGTTCAAGTATAATATTCCATTCATTTCAGCCAGTCAATTGAATCGTGCAGGTTTTAATAAAGATAATCCGGGAATGGAAAACATATCTGAAAGTATAGGATTAGCAGCAACATGCGATATTCTATGTTCTATATGGCAATCTGACGAAGATAAAGAGTTGGGGATTTTGAATATGGGTATGCAGAAAAATAGATTCGGTTCTAATTTTGGAAATTGGGCATTTAAGGTTAAGTATGAAACATTGACCATGATCGAAACAAACAAAGATTGTTTTGCGGAGAATTCTACTGATTCTGTTGTTTCAGGTGCTAATGACACTTTAACAAACCTAGAAAACCTAATGGAAGATATAGAATAATTATAAAATATGTCAAATTCTAAAGATATTATATTCACTCACAAAGATTTAGACGGAGTAGCCTCGTATTTAACGTTAAGTTGGATATTGGGATATAAACCGTCTATATACCCCACAACACCAGCAACAATGAGAGAGAATGTTTCGGGTTGGTTGAAGAATAATAAATTCGAGGATTATAGAAAGGTGTTTTTCCTAGATTTAGATACTTCCGATTTAGGTGAAATTATAGATGTTGAGAATGTTGTTATCATAGATCATCATGCCACTAACACATTTGAATATAAGAAGGCTAAAACTAAAATAGAGAATTATACTTCTTGTGCAAAGCTTTTGAAGGATACATTAGGCAAAGAATTTCAATTTACGGATGCTCAAAAAATATTAATAATGTTAGCAGACGATTACGATTCAGCATCTAAAAAAACCCCGTTATCCTATGAATTGAATGTGGTGTTTCATGGCACTAATGACAAGATAAACTCTTTCATAGAGAATTACAGTAAAGGGTTTAAACCTTTCGACAAATTTCAAAAGAATATGATCAATCTTTATATTAATACTAAAGACGAGTTTTTGAATACTAAGAGAGAGGTTTATTCTGGCTTATTGGAAACCAAAGAAGAGAAATATAAAGTGGTTTCCGCTATTTCAAATGATTATATACAGGAATTATCCGAACATCTTTTAAATAAATATGAGTCTGATATAGTATTTATCATAATGCCTAGAGGTGGAAAGGTTTCCATGAGGAAAAAAGACGGTTGCAAGTTAGACTTGTCCAAATTGGCTGAAAAACTGTGTGATGGTGGTGGACATGCTTGTGCTTCTGGTGGTTCAGCAACGACAGAAGCATTCAAAACATTTTCTAAAACTTTGAATTTGATTTAATATTTATATGTGGTTAATTACTACCAACATATGTTAAATGATAAAATATTGGAGAATTTCATAAGCAATAGTGATCCGCTTGATAATATATGTGGCAAAGAATTTATTATCAATGTTTTAAAATTTGGTTCTTATTTATCGATGATAAATAATAAAAGAGTGAATTCGTCCGTTTTGTTTCTAACAATACTTGAAAATTATAGATTACGTGATATATTTGTCGAGATGACAGGTGCAGAATCCGAAAGGGATGCTTTTTTAGGGGTTTTGAAATTATATCCGATTTTGATAAAATCTAAAAACACTAAAAAGTTATTCGAGAAATCTAAGAAACAAAAGAAAACATGACAGAATTAGAAAAAAGAATTTACAATAAGCATATGGCTATTTCCAGATCGATTAGGAAAAAGGCTTATAGACTTAGAGAAAACTTTAAAGATTTTGAAGAGGATTCCAAATATCCATATGTCAAAAAATTAGCAATATTCTTTTCTAGATATCCTGAAGTTAATATGGACATGTATTTTAGCGCACCATATAAACTTTATTTGGATGTTGATTATTTCGATTTACAATACTTTGCATCCCCAAGAGCCATCAAAACATATACTATATATAAACAAGAATTGAGTAAGTTATCTCCTGAACAACATTCTGAAGATGTGAAAAAATCTTTGAGTTTTATCGGTAAATATTGCATATCTAATAAAATACAATTCGATGATTATATTGGATATACTAAAACAGGTATTCATCCAGTTTGGGTATATCATATCAAGAATGGTGATATTAATATATACTCTTTGATGGAGTTTCCGAATATATTAGAGCATCTAAACGAGATTCCAGAAGAAGAACAGCAATTATTTTTCGGTAAAACAAATCAAGATTTTTTCACGTTGAAGACTAATTATATACATTCTAAATTAAAACCTTTTTTGAGGACTGCCTACGAAAAAATTAGAAGTTTTGTAGAAAAAGTTCTTAAAAGCACTTGAAAAACCTAAAAACTAATATACAATACTAACTCAACAATAAATTAAAAATATGACAAACATTAAAACACTACTCGACGCATTTGACGACATTAAAAACTCTGAAGGTGAAAAACAAGAATCTTCATTTAAGGATATCATGAAGTTTCAAGCGGGAAATACATATCTAGTTAGATTGATTCCTAACCTAGCAGAAGGAAGAAAGACAAGATATCACTACTTTCACCACTCATGGACTAGCAACTCCACAGGACAGTTTGTGACGGCTTTATGTCCTACTACATACGGAGAGAGTTGCCCTATAGATAATTACGTATTGAAAATATACAGGAATGGCGACGAGGCAGAGAAATTGGCCAATAAAGCCATTTCAAGAAAGGAAAACTGGATGGTAAACGCATATATTGTTTCTGATCCTGTAAACCCTGAAAATAACGGAAAAATCAAAGTGGTTCGTTATGGTAAAGAGTTAGCTAAGATCATAGACTCTGCTATTAGTGGTGAAGACGCTGAAGAGTTCGGTATTAAAGTTTTTGATGTGCAGAATGGTTGCACTTTAAAGATTAAATGTGAAGCAAAGTCTGCTGTTGCTGGTAAATCTAAATACACCACATATGTTTCTTCTAAGTTCATGTCACCCTCTACACTTGAGGAAATCACAGATGAAAAACTTGCTGAGATTCATGCAGGAGTTATTGACATGACAAAATTCAACAAGAAAAAGTCTTCAGCAGAACTACAAAGAATGTTAGACGAACATTTCTTCTGCACAAAGGATGTTGAAAACACTGAAACGGAAGAAGCTGAAAAAACTGAAGTTAAAGCATCATCCAAGAAAACGAAAACCGAAGAGGCAACTGAATCAGTAGAAACCTCAGAAACAACAGATGTAGATGACGATACTGATGCTAAATTGAAAGCTTTACTTGCAGATTTAACGTAAGCAGTTAAATAAGATATTATGAACGAAGACGATATTGCAGCAGTAATGATGGCAGGATTAGCTAGTGCTAACCTGCGTGAGATAGATAAAAACACCACACAGCAAGCATCTACTGGCCCTGCCAATAAATTAAACCCTCAATCGTTTATAAAAGGGCATCAACCCAAAGTAGACCAACAGAGGCAAATTATACAAGATCAAATAAACAAGGAGGCATTGGAGAGATATCCAATGCCTCCTCCTTCTGTTCCTGTTGAAACACAACAAACAGCACATGCCCCTTTTGTGAATGCAGCACCAATAAATTTAGACCCTAAAACAATGGCTAAAATAGCTGATGCTGCTTTGATTTTTGCTAAAGCTGTAGATAGAGTAAGTAAATCCTTGTGTAATAAACTTGATAAACAAACTGATTCTGTTATACTGTAACGATGAGCGAACATATTATCGTAGAAAAAGAATCTTTCATCGAAAAATTGCTGAATCCTGTTAGTAGACTAGCAGATAATATATGTCTGAATTTAGAATCAGATAATGTTAATACTATATGCAATTCCCAAAATGGTGATGTTGTAGTATATGCAAAAATGGAAATGCAATCGAAAATTGCAGAACCATTGAAATTGAATATACCAGACCTTAAAAAGTTTGTTAGACTTTTAGATTTTGTAGAAAAGGATGTTTTCGAGGTGACTATAAACGATAACAATATATCGTATAAAGACGATGGCAGTTTCAATTTCGTTTATTATCTTTTAGAAGATGGTTATATACCTAAAAACACTTTAAACATAAACAAAATAAATTCTTTAGATTATCAAACCAGTTTCGATTTGACAATATCTAAATTTAATGATGTCATGAAGGGATGTGCAATAACTTCAGATTCTAACAAGTTATATCTTTTCACTAAAGAAGGTAAAGTTTATGCTGAACTTAACGACAGAGAAACACCTAACATAAACAATATAACGTATCAAATATCTACAGAGTTTGAGGGGGATGATATAACAACGCCGATACCGCTTAAATTAGATTCTGTTAGGATGATAAGCGGACTTAAAACATCGAAGATAAAGGTTTCATTTAACAGTAAATTCAAAATAACCATTTTCGAAATCAAAGAAGGTGATGTTTTGATAAAATTCATAATCTCTGCTCTGACTAAATAATATAGTTGAAATAGACATAGAAATTGATAAGTTAATATATTATGGCTAACAAGTTAACAACGTTGGGATACTTTCTTAAAAGATTAAGAGATAGTGGATATTATGCGTTTAAGGTGTTTGATGAGTATGGCGAAAGTGATTCTAGACTTTGGACGATAATAATCGATCCTCAAGTGAGCACTTTATTTTGCACAGCATATTCTGGTGATCCTATTTTCGGAGACAGAGAACCATTTTTAGAGTTAACTGATGGTGGGCAATTTTTACCGCATAAACTAAAGATTAAAACTTTATCTTTTGAAGTTCTGGCGGAATTATTAATGAAATACGGGATCAACAATAAAACCTCAGAATATAATAAAAGGAGAAAGAAATAAACCACCGTTATAGATAAGTAATTATATGCCTAAAGATTCTGAAAATTCTCCAAAGGGTAAAAAAAATAATTCCCTCAAAAAAATATTGAAACCAGAAAAAAAGGTGACTGATAAACTTAGTAAGGTTGAGCCAGAACCTAAAATAATAGACCCTGAGATTCAAAAGCTGATTCAGCAAGCATTCAATCAATTTTACGAGACTGTATCTGTCGAAAACGTAAAAAAAGCGGATATAGCACATTTACACAATATAAACAGGGAGTATTTGAAATGTTATATCACGGTTGGTTACGATTTAACTGACAACAGAGTATTTTTAATGCACGCTGAAAATACAAAGGATAAAGATGCATTAATGGAAAATTTCAGATTCGCTTTTTTCAATATTATGAACAATCAAGCTGGTGATATGAATGATATGAGCGGCGACTGTGATGAAATGTAATTTATGAGTGAGAAAATTGATATAATAACATTCGCGGAAAACTATTTCACGAATGTAAATCTAGATAGAGGTGCAGGAATTATTAAACTTTATCCAGCACAAAAAAGGATATTGAAAAGAATTTCTAATAATCGTTTAAACGCTATTAGATTCCCAAGACAATGCGGAAAGACTACACTGTTGAATATATACGCATTATGGAATTGTATTACGAAAAACGGATGTAATGTTGCAATCACAACAAATACCTATGAACATGCATCACGTTCGTTAAAAGATATTAAGCTTGCATATGATAATTTGCCACATTTTTTAAAGTGTGGTGTATTTAGATATGGTAAAAATGGGATAGTTTTTGATAATCTCTCTTCTATAAAATTTATTTCTAAAACTTCATTGGATTCTAATATCAGAGGATTGCGACCAGATGTATTATTGGTTGACGAAGGATCATTCTATACTGATGATGAATTGGAATCTTTATACCCTCTTTTTACATGCTCTAACGTTTCTATATTCTCAACTGGTAAAATATCGAAATCAAGGTTTCTAAATAAAATTCATAAAAATAAACGCAAAACGGTGTGGAGAAAGGCTAAAATGCGTTGGCAAGATGTTCCTCACAGAGACGAAAAATGGAAAAATGATATGATTAAATGTGTAGGAGGGGAGTCACATTTCGAAGAAGAATTTGAAGTGTGATGTTAAATAAGGTTGTATGTCAGAAGATGACGCAACTAAATTAGAATTGGTAAATGCGGACGATGTTATCAATAACGTTCCGATAAACGAGAGGGATTTTTATAGGGGTGACAAAAAACTCCCGAAGGAAAATGCTCAATTTAATTTTACACCAGCAATGGTTAAAGAATTGAAAAAATGTAGAGATAACATAGTCCACTTCGCAGAAAATCATTTCACGATTGTAAATCTAGATAGAGGTAAAGAAACCATCGAACTTTATCCAGCCCAAAAAAGGGTTTTAAAGAGCTTGCAGAACAATAGGTTCGTCGTTTTATTGAGTTCTAGACAAGCCGGAAAATGTTTGAGAAGTGATTCAGAGATTAAAATAAGGAATAAGAAAACTGGTGAAATCGAATGTGTGAAACTGAAAAGTTTTGTTGATCTACTAAGTCTTAGGCAACCCTGATAGAGTTTGACAATTTCTGCTAACATGCTTAAATATAAGCATATGAAAACACGACTATGTAAAGTAACAGGGAAGCAATTGACTGAACATCAACATAAAACGTATGGCCTTTTCGCGGGTTCACTAGTTAAAAATTTATACCGAAAAAATAATAATGTAATAGAATATACTTTGAGAGAATTGATGAGATATCCATTTGTGGAAGAGTTGAATGCTTATTTTGAGTCTTGGAAAGCTGTATCGGTGGCTTTGTATAGATGTGGTAAAAACGCCGATAAAGAAACCATTTATAATAAATATTTTAAGCCCTTTTCTGAATGTTGCATAACAGAATGTAAAAACGATATACCCTTTGAATTTGTGCGATATAATGCATGTTGCATGACACATTATAATCAAAGTTGGAAAATAAGATCAGGGGGAACTAAGACAATCGATTACATATATAGATGCTTTGAATGCGATATGAAATATGCCAGTAAAGCTCACTTGACAATACATATTAACGAATCTCATGATAGTGATGAAAAATATTATTTGAAACACATAAACTCAGAAGCGGTAGGAAAATGCTTATGGTGTGAAGAAAATGTCAAATTTAATAATATATGGGAAGGATATGACAAATTTTGTTATAATAAAGATTGTAATGTGAGATATTACAATGAGAAAAATGGAAGACATTTATGTGGTAAAAAAATATCAGAGGGTCAAATAAAAAACCAAAATATGCCAAATCAAATAGGATATTGGACTAGACTAGGGGTTTCTTTCGACGAAGCGAAAAAGAAAGTTAGTGAGCGACAAAACACAAATTCAATTCCTAGTATCATGAAACAGACAGGATGCTCAGAAATAGAGGCCATAGAAAAAAGGAAAACAATCACTGAAAAATGGTTGAATTCTTTCCCAAAATTGAACTATTCATTAATTTCACAGGAACTTTTTTGGTATATTTATGAGGAAATAAAAGATGAATATAAAGAAGTATATTTCGCCACAATATTAAATGGAGAAAAGTCGAATAATGGTAAAAACAATGAATATAAAATAAGAACCAATCTCACAACACGATCATTGGATTTCTACATTAAAGAATTGAATAAAGTTATAGAATTTAATGGTGAATACTGGCACTCTCCGAGAAATATTAGAGGTAAATATACAATCGAAAGAGATGTGAAGAGAGATAAAGATTTAATTGATAGTATAGGATGTAAAATATATACTGTTAATGAATTCGATTATAAATTAAACAAGCAGAAAGTTTTAGAAGACTGCATTAATTTCATAAGGAATGGATAAGTTATACCTATATGGAAGCAGAAAAGTTTATATACTCTAAAAAAGTTGAAGATTATGAAGTATGGACAGATGAAGGGTGGGTGGACATTCAAGAAGTGCATAAAACAGTGCCGTTTGATGTTTGGAGGGTCGAGACTACAAATTTCTTTTTAGAGTGCGCTGATGAACATATAGTGATTGGAGAGGGTGGCATTGAGATATATGTCAAAGACTTAAAAGTAGGGGATGGTATAATAACGGAAAATGGAATTGAAAAAGTCAAGAGCGTGATTAAATTGGATTGTCCTCCTGAGAATATGTATGATTTGTCTATAGATTCAGAAAATCATACTTTTTATACGAATGGAATATTAAGTCATAATTCCACATTGGCTACTATTTTCGCATTATGGATTTGCTGTTTCTCTTCAGATCAAAGCATGTTGATAGTTGCGAACAAAGAAGACACAGCAATATCAATTTTTAGTAGAATAAGACTAGCATATGAATTACTTCCGAATTACCTAAAACCCGGAGTAAAAGAGTGGGGAAAAACAGGAATGGCGTTAGCTAATGGAAGTTCTATCAAAGTTAGCACTACATCATCCACAGCGGCTCGTGGTCAATCTATAAATTGTTTGTTCATAGATGAGGCTGCACATATAGAACCTCATTTGCTTGAAGATTTCTGGAAGTCTGTTATTCCTACTATATCATCTGGTAAAAAGTCTAAAATCTTCATGGTTAGCACACCTAATGGAATAGGAAACAAGTTCTACGAGATGTATAATGGTGCTGAAAAGGGAGATAATGGATGGAATAATGAAAGAATTGATTGGTGGGATGTTCCGGGAAGAAACGAGAAGTGGAAGAATGACATGGTTAACACTTTAGGATCGGAAGAGTCTTTTTCTCAAGAGTTTGGTAATGTATTTTTGGATTCCGCAACAGCCGCAGTAGGTTATGATGTTTTAGAGGCTTTTAAGGTTAATAAAAAAGCACCTATATGGAAGTCTGATGATGGTTCTTACAGAGTTTATGAAATGCCTAAGAAGGATAATTTATATGTTGTGGGTTGCGATGTTGGCGAAGGTGTAGGGAGGGCTTCATCTACAGCGCAGGTTTTGGATGTGACAGACTTATCTAATATAACTCAAGTTGCTGTTTATGGTTCAAACACGATAGAACCATATCATTTCGCAAATCGCTTAATCCATCTTTGCTCTTCTTGGGGTAATCCTCCATTGTTGATTGAAAGAAATAACTGTGGTGCTCAAACGCTGGATGCACTATCACATGAACTGAGTTACGAGAAATTGGTAAGTTATAGTAAATTGACTCAGACTGGAGAATATAAATCCACCAAAAATTTGGGTATTTTTAGCCATAACAATCTTAGGTTTAATGCTGTTAGCAATTTGAGATATTGGATCAATTTCTTACAAGTGGTTAAAATATACGATTCTCAAACAATATCTGAATTAGAGACTTTTATTAGATATCCAAATGGAACATATAGGAAAAAAGGGGAAAAATTTTTTGATGATTATGTCATGGGATTAGTTTGGGGATTGTTTACATTAGACCCTGATGTTTGTCAGCAATATTTTAACATAGAAGAGACAGACGAGCAACAGAAGCCTTTGAAGATAACTAGAGGTGAATATTTCCCTAATGATGAGAGTTTATATGAATTGAAAGATTTAATAGGTGGAAATGTGGTAATACCATCCAACGAAAAAGTTCAAAAGAAGCATGAACCTTTACTCGGTAATTTGGACATATACGGAGAAGACGATCTTAACATAGAGGATTTAATAGATTTAGGATATAATATATTCCGCCCATAAGGTTAAATATCATTAATGTCTAACCCTACTCAACAATCAGTTTTAAATAAAGCCAGTAAAGACAAGTTTATATTGGTTCTAGATTTGCCTAATGCTTTGAGAGGAGGGGTTTACACTCCCACTGTAACCCAAGGAACTTCACCAATCGAATTCGCAGTTTTCGGTTCTATCGTTCCAGATGTTATAATTCCTACAATAGCTGTTCCTTTTGCTGGACAAACATTAAATGTAACTAGTTATACTAGACCCAATTATGCTCCTTTAACGTTAAATTTTGTAGTGGATAACACGTTTCTCAATTATTGGATACTTTGGAATTGGTTAAATGTGTTGAATACTACTCATGGTAGCATATATGGCGGTGATAGTCCTACCTCTAAGATGGGATTGCCTGAATATCAAACAATATTTTCAATTTTTGCAGTTAATGAGTATAATCAAAGAGTCGCATCATGGACTTATTATAATGCCACAATAACAGGACTAGGAGGGATAACATATAACTACAGAGATAGCACATGGATTGAATCTAATGCGACTTTCCAATTCAATAAATTAGATTTTAAACTGATAAATCCAGCCATAACATAAAAAATTTACTGTTTTTGATAAATAATAATATAATATGAGAACAATTAATTCTCCCGGAGTTCAAATTACTGAAGTTGACTTATCACAAACGACTACACAAGTTGTCGGAACGAATATTTTCATCACAGGATTTGCTTCTCAGGGGCCAACAGACGAGGTAATATCAGTATCAACTTTATCAGAATTTGAGCAGATTTATGGAGTGCCTTCAACACCAGCAGAAAGATATTTTTACCATTCCGCTAAACAAGTTTTAAATTCAGCAGGTAATCTATACGTTACTAGAATGCCATATGGTTCTGCCGCCGGTGCCGATTTCTCTGACAAATATAGCGCACTATTTTACCCTGTAGCTTCATCTGCAAGCGGTTTCACTATTGGAAAACCTTCTCATTATTCACTAAACGAGAGTGAATTTGCTCAATTACAGCAGAATGATTTCACTTGGAGCGTAATTTCTTCGTCTGCACCTACACCAACTTGGGCTGGTAGCGTAATAAATGCAGGTATTGTTGTAATAAACGAAAGTCAGACCATCATAAATGAAAGATTTGAAGGATACTATGTCGGATTAGTAGACAACTCACAATTCGGCGCAAATTCAGATTTTAATTCTATTGTAACGGTTAATTCTATAACATCAAACTCGTATGGTGTGAATTGGTATAATCTGCCTACAACTAAATTAACAGTAAGTCTTTCTGGAACTGCAAATCAAAACAATAACAGTATTTCAGAAAACATAGAAAAAATACCACAATTTAATTTCGGTGATGTTTATTATTCTGACAGTTTAGTATTCACTTTATTCAAAATCCGCGCATCTATATATCAACCAGAATTGCTATCTGTAGGTCTTGCTGAATCATATATAGGGTCTTTAGATGCTTCTAAAAAGGCTGCATCTAATAGTGGTGGTGTTCAGACTTCGTTCTTCATTGAAGACGTTGTAAATGATAAATCTCCAAACGTTAAAATATTGGTAAATCCAAATATTTCTAAGAAAACATCTTGGGTGACTGCAAGTTCTGTAAATCCTTCGTATTACGTTAAGGTTGATTCGTCAACACATGGATTATTCGCTGGTGGGGTATTCAATAGCAACATCACCGAACAGACATCTAAAGTTATAGGTTCTGTTCCATCCAAACTTGAAAGAGCATTGTCATTAGTTGAAAATCCTGAAATTTATCCTTTGGATATTATAGCTGATTCTGGTCTTACAACAGTTTATGCTAACTGTTTATCAGGATCATACGACGATACAACATATTACAATCTTTCAACGCTTCAAAATCCTGAAGGAGACTATTCAGTATATTACAATAGATGGAGTTCTATCTATAACTTGTTCGAAAACTTTGCAGGAGTTCAGAGAAAAGACTGTATGGCTATTGTTGATCCTTTGAGACAGAATTTCATCAACGGAAAAAACACTAAAGTTACATCTGTTAACGCATACAATTTTTCTCAATACGTTTACACGCCGCTTAAAAACACATTTGGCAGTGCAAATAGCAATTATTGCGCTACTTATGCTAATTGGGTAAAAGCATACGACAAAACTAGCGATACGCAAGTTTGGTTGCCATTCTCTGGATTCGCCGCAGGAATATATGCAAATAGTGATAGAGCCACATATCCTTGGTTTGCTCCTGCTGGACTTACTAGAGGTGTTGTGACAGGAATCACAGACTTGGCATTCAATCCAACTCAAAAACAGAGAGATTTCCTATATACTATATCCATAAACCCTGTTGTGTTCTTCCCAAGTGATGGATACATAGTATATGGTCAGAAAACTCTACAAAAGAAACCATCTGCTTTCGACAGAGTGAACGTTAGAAGACTGTTCTTAACATTAGAAAAAGCTACAATGCAGAATTTGAAATATTTTGTGTTCGAACCTAACACAGTGTTTACCAGAGCTAGGTTGGTGAATTCATTAACACCTATTTTCGAGAGAGCTAAAAACACTGAAGGTGTTTATGATTACTTGATTGTGTGTGATGAAAGAAACAACACACCTGACACTATTGATGCCAACGAATTGAACGTAGATATTTACATTAAAGCAGTTCGTTCAGCAGAATTCATATTGGTGAACTTCATAGCAACAAGAACATCAGCTAATTTTGCAGAATTAATAGGATAATCTAAAAATTAACAATAAATAATAATATGCCAGATCAACCACCAATTACAAGTTTTTATGATAAAGTTCAAAGATTAGACTTTGCGAGACTGTTTCAATTTAGATTGATTCAATTCTTCGACGATAGATTTTCAGACGACCTAATATATGTAGAAGCTGCAACACTTCCCGGACGTGCTATAAATAATGTTCAAGTTCCTTTTATGGGATTACAATTCAATGTTCCCGGAACTGCAAATTATCCCGGCTCTGCTTCATATCCAGTTACATTTAGATGCGATGCTAGTTATAATTTGAGAGATAGACTGGAAAGTAAACTGTTTGACACATTTAATGATGATGATAGCACAGGAAACTATTCGATTGGCTTTGGCGAGCGCACTAGTGCTATGGCTGATGAAAACCAGAACACGATACATCTACAATTAGTAAATTCCAAAATGGAAGGCATAAGGAATTATAAATTGATTGGAGCGTATTTACAATCTCTTCAAGATTTTGCTTATGACATTAAAGATGGTGGCTCTATTGTTACTATTGGAGCAACTATAGCATATCAATATTGGAGATGCCCCGAATTAGGTAATTCTATAGGATAACAATTAAAATCACGGATTGATGCTATAAATAATAATATGGCATTAGAAACAACAGATAAATCATTTATAGGGCAAATACCCTTTTTCCTATCTGAGATTTTAGGAAATCCAGCAAGTTCATTACCTAAAGGTGCTCAATGGGTTGTTGAATTTGAAAAATTTCCTGCTGTTATAAAAAAGATAGCGGAATTTGAAAACGCAAGATGGAATAATACTGCTGCATTTGACGCTATAACAACAGCCCCCATACAAAAAACAAAAGGGTGTTTGTTAGCACACGCAGTATCAGTTCCGGGAGATTCTTTTGCAACTACTAATGAAGGAACACAATATGGAGGATTGTTAAGACCCACAATTAACAGCGGAGGAAGAAATTCGGAGAATCTGAGAATTAGTTTTATCGACACTAATGTTAGTTTCGTGGAAAACGTTATAAGACCGTGGGTTATCGTCACTGCACATTTGGGAATGATAGCTTATCCTGAAGATTCTGAAAATCAATATAGAACTAATGTAACATTTTACCAAATTGGTGTCACCGATCCCTACGAACCTCCATACGTAAGACATAAAATTACATACTATGGCGTTTGTCCAATAAATGTTGGAAGCGAAGAATACAACTATGGTGCTACTACAGCCCCACAAATAAGACAAGTCGAGTTTGCGTATAATTATTATACTATAGATTCTAACCGAGGAAATACAATTAACGTAATTGAAGCGGGTAAGAATTTAGTAATAAAAGTGGGAACTATTGCTAATGAAGTAGGAAATGCTGCTGGTAAACTGTTAAATGGCTTATTTGGCAAAAAATAACCTAGACAATAAAAATGAATAGTTTTTTTAATGTTTTAGATGTATTTGGAAAGGAAGTTCGGATAAAAGAACTTCTATTAAAAGATTATAGAACCATCTTAAAGTGTTTGTTGGGTGACACACCAAACGTGAAAAACCTATTTGAGAATATTGATATAATAATGGAGAAATACAGCAGTTTGCATTTATATGAGATAGAAGAATTAGATTTCATAGATTATTTGATTATATTAGCCAAAATTAGAAATATAAGTTTGAGTGGTGTTTTGAAATTACGAATGGACGATGAAGGAAAAATAGCAACTTTACATCTATCATTGTCTGATGTGATACAAACGTTCTATGACATAAAAAAAGATTTTCTAAAAAGTGAAAAAAACAATTTCGGAAAATATGAAATAGTATACAGATTGCCTACATTATCAGAGTTGGAGTCATGTCAATATGATGATCGTTTCGAGTTAGATGCTACAATATTCATAGACAAAATATATCACAATTCTGAAAATATTTGTGTAATACAAAAGAATCTTCCGATCAATGATAGAAATGAATTGTTTAACAGATTGCCAGCAAAATATTCCTTAAAGGTTGTAAAGGATATAAAAGCATTGGATGACAAATTGAAGAAAATAAACCTGATAAACCTTTTAAATCATCCTGATATTGGAGAAAAATGTATTCTTCCATTCGACTTTAATATACGTAACATTACATTTTTAATTAAAATGTTGTTTTCTGATGATTTGATGTCTATGTATGAGAGTTTTTACACAATGTCTGAAAAAATGTCTCCAGAATATTTAGATAATTGCACTCCCGGCGAATTTGGGATGTTTATAAAAATATACGAATCCAAGCTTAAACAGCAGAATAGTAATCCACAAAATGTTAATAATATAGAACCTTCCCCTATGAATAATTTTGAACAAACAGTTGAAAATAGTGAATTCACACCTTAATTAATACCATGACACAGAAAAACCCTACATATCTTAATACAGTATTAAAAACACTGGACGATATCAACAAAGATATTACATTCTCCTTTTCAGTCCCATCTTCGGACAAAGAATACTCGTCTAAAATTTTAAATACTGATCAATTGAAGAGACTTTTCAAGAGCATTATAGAATCTCCATCACAAACCTCTCTTTTTACTCAAACATTTAACTCTATAATGGAGGAAAATATTTTGAATGAGGATGTTAGCAACTTTACAATCTTAGATAAATTGGTGTATTTTATAAAGTTGAGAATTAACAGCATATCAAATATTTATACTATTGATCTATCGGAGAATTCCAAGGTTATCGATGATTCTTATGGTTATGATTTGAATTATCATGTAGAAAATGTTTTGAACAAGGTAGAATCTCCTAAAGAACTGGAAATATCTGAAATATCTCCGTATAAAGTGATTTGTTGCTTGCCTAATATAAAAGTGGAGAACACTTTAGAGAATGAACTTCATAAAAACTTAGATGTGGAGATTAAAACACCAGAAGAACTTAGACAGCTTGTAGGTGATACTTTCATAAATGAGATTACTAAATATGTTAAGAGTATATCATTAAGTGCTGAAAACATAGACTTTAACGCTTTAGATTTTAAATCTAGAATTACGATAGTATCTAAACTTCCATCTACTATAATAAACAAAATCTTGAAGTATATGGAAGCATATAAGACAATATCAGAAAAGATAACAACTTGCAATTTTACGTGTTACGATTCAGAAGGTAAGGTTGTTAAACTAGAAGAAAAGATACCATTCGATACGACATTCTTTAACGAATAGCTATTAAACTAGGTTTCTACCATAAATAATACATAATACTATTATATGGCTGATTCTGTTCCACTTGATGTGTCAAAATATCTACCTCCTTCATTTTTTGAAGGGTTGGCTGATAGTTTCATGCAAAATTTGTCTAATTCCATAGGGAAGAAGATATTAGCTATAAAAGCATCTACTGGTTCTAAAGATAAATCTGAAACATTGGCAGATGGTATTAAGGGTTTATCCAAAGATTCCACAGCTAAAGGAATGTTAAAAACTCTTTTAGAGGATATAGGATTAACATCTAAAGATAAAGGCGAAAAAGAAGATAAGAAAGAACCAGATAACAAGGAGTTATTGTCATATGTCGGACAATTTTTTGCGTCTAATAAGACTAAAGACGGGGAGAAAAAAACTCTAGAGGAAGAAAATAAACCAGCATTGACTATAATTGATGGGTTATCTCCAAATGCTCAAAAGGTGTTGCATAAAATAATAGGGGAAAGCGTAACAAAAAGAAAAGATAAAACGGAAAAGGACGAAGAACCTAAAAAGGGGTCTTCAATTTTCGGTAAGATGTTCGGAGGATTGGCTTTATTGGCAGGAGGTTTATTTGCATTGTATGAGGGTCTGAAGGATGATGGCCCGTTTAAGGGATTATTGAAACTTGTTGGGAGAGTTGGACTTAGGGGTGCAGAAATGTTGTTTAAAAGTATTGGCAAAGTTGTAACAAAGGGGCTAAAGATGTTTTCTAGTGGTATACTTTCAGGAATTAAAAGTTTTTTCGGTTTTTCTGCGAAGGCTGGCGCAGAAGTATTAGGTAAGGAAGGAGGTGGAAGATTATTGAAAATGTTTTCTGGTATTAAATCATGGTTGGGTAAAATGTTTGCTAAAATAGGGCTGAAAATTCCCGGTATTGGAGCCATTATAGGCATTGGATTTGCAGTGAGCAGATTCATGAAAGGAGATATTGTTGGTGGGGTAATAGACTTGTTATCGGGGATGGCTTCGTGTATTAACTTTGTATTACCCGGAATGGGATTTGCTATAAGTTTGGGATTAGATGCACTTAATGCATTTTTAGATTATAAAGCTGGAGGAACACCCGATGCAGGAGGGCAAAGCAAAGGCTCCATGATTTGGGGATGGATTAAAGATGCTGGAAAATGGATGGGTAAAAAGTTCGGTGATGTGATAGTCGCATTGCCAGTGATAGGCCCACTGATTAGATCAATTGGAGAGTTCTCACAAGGAAACTTTTTAAAAGGTTTAAAGCAGATGGCTTATATATTCCCACCTTTTGAGCTTGTAGGTGCTTTATTGGGCGATGAAGACGTTCCTGCTACTAAAGGTGTTCAAGGTGCTCTTGGAAGCGTTTGGGGACTAATTAAATCTCTAGGTGAATGGGCAAGTGAAAGGTTCGGTGATACTATTGTCCAATTGCCAGTTATTGGGCCATTGGTTAGATCGATTGGAGAATTCTCTCAGGGAAACTTTTTAAAGGGGTTGAAGCAGATGGCTTATATATTCCCACCTTTTGAGCTTGTAGGTGCTTTATTGGGCGATGAAGACGTTCCTGCTACTAAAGGTGTTCAAGGTGCTCTTGGAAGCGTTTGGGGACTAATTAAATC